>Ga0209066_10000532_pt1 | contig 54798 bp, 54 predicted proteins | sample All_14_2_FD_187198 | JGI IMG/M metagenome (GOLD analysis project Ga0209066, IMG submission 187198) | Freshwater microbial communities in response to fracking from Pennsylvania, USA - Allegheny Zone_MetaG_DW_15 (SPAdes) (version 2) ...
GCCATCAGCCTGGTCGTTGCCGGCGTGCTGGGGTTGAGCCTGAAGGCGGTGATCATCGCGCTGGCCGCCGTGCACTGGACCGAATATGCCCGCGTGGTGCGCAATGTGACGATGGTGGAGCGCACCAAGCCCTATATCACGGCGGCCCAGGCCATGGGCGTGCCCAGTTGGCGGATCGCCCTGCGCCATCTTCTGCCCAATATCGGCGGGCCACTGCTGGTGCTGGGCGCCTATTCCCTTTCCTGGGTGATCCTGTCTTTCGCGGGGCTCAGCTTTCTCGGCCTCGGCGTGGAACCCGGCACCCCGGAATGGGGCCGAATGATAGCGGAAGCGCGTACCCATCTACGCAGCCATCCGCGCCTCGTCCTCGCGCCGGGCCTGACGATCATGGGCTTCGTCATCCTGGTCAACCTGCTGGGCGATGCGCTCGCCGACCGCTGGGGCGTCGAGCGCGGCCGCAAATTCAACCTGCTTCCCAAACCTGAAGGAGATCGCGAATGAAATTGACGCGCCGGACATTCCTGGCCCTGTCCACCGCCCTGGCGGCGACCTTGCCTCTGCACAATGGCGAAGTTTTCGCGGCGGAACGCAGCGACACGCTGATCGTTGGCACCATGTGGGAAGCCCTGCCCCTGGCAATGGCACCGCGCCGCAGCCGCTTCTTCAATGAAAGCGAGATCCTGGATACCCTGATCAAGTTTGATTACGAGATGACGATGCAGCCGGGGCTGGCGACCGCCTGGACGCGCCTGACGCCGACCCGCTGGGCCTTCACCCTGCGCGAAGGCGTGGTGTTCCATGACGGCGCGCCGCTGGATGCCGCAGCCGTGAAGAATTCGCTGGAACGCGTGGTTGCCCTGCTGCCCTATGCCGCGGAATTGCTGAACATCGCCAGCATCGAGATCAAAGGCCCGCTGGCGCTGGAGATCGAGACCAAGGAGCCCTTCGCCGCCCTGCCCAACCAGCTGACCGATGCCTTTACCGGCATCTACGCCCCCGCCTCCTTCAACGCGGAAGGCAAATTCGTCAAGCCGGTCGGCACCGGGCCATGGCGCTTCGTGGAGTACAAGAAGCAGGACCGCACCATCGTCGAACGCTTCGAGCAATATTGGGGCAAGGCGCCGTCGCTGGCACGCATCGAATACCGCTTCATCCCCGATCACAATGCCCGCACCCTGGCGCTGGAAACGGGCGAGATCGACTATGCCGACAACCTGCTGCCCGCCGATTCCGTGCGCCTGAAGGCGGACCCGAAGTTCAAGGTCTATGCCGAGCCGGCCTCCGGCCTGTTCTATGGCGCCTTCAACACGGCGGGCGACACGCCGCTGGCCGATAAGCGCGTGCGTCAGGCCCTGAATGCGCTGGTTGACCGCGATCTGATCGTCAAGGCCGCGCTGGATGGGGTGGGCGTGCCCGCCTGGCAGTTCTTCGGCCCGCAATTCAGCTGGGCACCGAAGGTCGAGCCCTACAAGCTCGATCAGGCCAAGGCCACAAAGCTGCTGCAGGAGGCCGGCTACACGAAGACCGACGGCAAATGGATGAAGGATGGCAAGCAGCTTACCCTGCGCATCCTGTCCTATACCAGCCGGACGGAGATGGGCGCCATTTCCGAAGCCCTGGCCGCCTTGCTTGCCAATGAAGGCGTCGCCAGCGAGGTCAAGCTCTATACCTGGGAAGGCATGCTCGATCTGGTGCGGCCCGGCCAGTACGACATTTCCGTCGTGTTCTGGACCCCGGAAATGACCGGCCATCCAGACCTGCACCTGAAGTCGCAGTTCCATTCCAAGGCGGGCATGAACTATCAGGGCTGGGCCAATCCGCGCTTCGACGCGCTGGTGGATAAGGGCCGTGGCCTGGATGCCGGTCCGGAATGGGATGCGACCTACCGGGAAGCGCTCGCCATCCTGCAGGATGACGCGCCGATCATCCCGCTGGTGCATAACGTGTTCACCGCCGCCTCCACCGCGAAGCTGGAAGGCTATCGGGTGCATCCTTCGGGCTTCTTCTACAATTTCAAGGCGGTCAGCCTGGGCAAGTAACTTCGCAACCGGATGGGGAGCGCGAGGACGCTCTCCATCCGCCGATATGAACAGCCTAAAGGAGGCCGAAATGGCCCGTGCATTGTTCCTGAAGCCGATCAAGGGGGCAGGCGGCGATCTGCCCAGCGTCATGGGTTTTATCCGGAATGCCGAGGAGATCGAGCATTACGCGCTGCATGAAGCCGATCTGTCGGGCTATGCAGCCCTGCTGCTGCCGGCCCATCTGGACCAGCGCTATTTCGGTACGCTGAGCACCAAAGTCTCGGATTGGCTGGATAGGGGCGGCACGCTGGTCTTCAACGGCCATGTCGCCTGGCCCATGCTGCCGGAATTCAATGCCTTCGTGGCGCTGGAAAAGCGCAACCTGGAAAACCTGCAGATCCACCGCATCGCCGATCATCCGGTCTTCGCAGGCGTGGATATGGCCGATCTGACCTATCGGCGTGGCGTGGCGGGCTTCTATGCGCGCGGCTGCAATCCCCCGCCCCCGAGCGCAGTGCCGGTGCTGGGCGTGGGGCCGGACCGCGTGCCCTGCGACTGGGTCTATGAGCGACCCGGCGGCGGACGCATCTTCATGCATGCGGGCAATGATCTGTGGATGTATGCGAGCGACAAAACCAGTGCGCGTCGCATCGTGCCGCAATTGATGGATTGGGTCTTGGGGGCAGCAGCATGACGAACCGGATCGCGGCCTTGGATGCCGGCACCTATTACCATCACCGCAGCCTGTACGAAGATCGCTATCGCGGCTTCTTCGACCGCATCGTCTATGCGCCGGAGCTGGCGGAAACCGATCTTACCGATATCGACGTGCTGATCGTTTCCTGCCGCACCGACCCGGCCGTGCTGGTGCCGCAGGGGGACACCATCCGCCGCCTGCTGAACCAGGGCAAGACCGTGGTCGCCATGGGCTCGACCGGGGCACAGCAATGGCTTCCCAAGGTGGACTGGACCGATCTGCCGACGAATTTCTGGTGGTGGAAGGAAGGCGGCACGCTGGGGCTGGAGGTGCAGGCCCCGACGCATCCCCTGTTCGGCCATATCGCCCTGGCGGATGCCACCTGGCATTATCACGGCCAATACGCCCCGCCGCAGGGCGCACAGTCGCTGATCGGGGTGACGGGGGAAGGCTCCGTCTTCTATGAAGACCGGGTGACGACGCCCGGCTGCATGCTGGTAACGGCGCTTGACCCGATGTACCACCACGGCAGCTATTTCATGCCCGCCACCACGCGCTTCCTGGATGGCTTCCTGCCCTATCTGAAGGAAACGCATAAGCTGGCCTAGGTCACTGTCCGCCGCAGCCGTCCGCCCATCTGGGTTGCCTGCAGGACAGGTGGAACGAGGCCACGATCGGGTGCCAGTGTCTGGCCCAAGCTAAATCCGACACGCGCCATGCCCTAAACCTGAATGTTAACAGGTCCCTGGGGCACGATCTTATCTGCATGTCCACGAAACCAGCAGCAGGTCATATGCATCAGACCTGTGCCGGTCCATCAGCGAAGAGCCCTTTTCGCAACCAGGACGCGGAACAGGCTCCACCCCACCACCGCCAGGCTCAGCACCAGGAAGGAAGCGGTCAGCGGCCGATCCAGGAAGATCACCAGATTGCCGCGCGAGATCATCAGGCTGCGGCGGAAATTCTCCTCCAGCAGCGGCCCGAGAACGAGGCCCAGGATCAAGGGCGCGGTCTCCAGCCCGATATGCATCATCACATAGCCCACGATGCCGAAGCCCAGCACGATGAACAGGTCTTCTACCGCATAGTTCACGCTGTAGACCCCCAAGCAGATGAAGACGACGATGCAGGGAAACAGGATGCCATAGGGAATGCGCAGGATGCGCACCCAGATTCCGATCAGTGGAATGTTCAGGATCAGCAGCATGATGTTGCCGATCAGGAAGCTGATCACCAACCCCCAGAACAGATCCGGCCGGTCATTGATCATATTGGGGCCGGGCGCGATGCCGTGGATCAGCAGCGCGCCAAGCATCAGCGCCATGATCGCATCGCCCGGCACGCCCAGCGTCAGTGTCGGAATGAAGGCGGTCTGGGTGGCGGCATTGTTCGCCGCTTCCGGCCCGGCAATGCCTTCAATCGCGCCGGTGCCGAAGATGGACGGCGTCCTGTGCACCCGCTTTTCCACCGTATAGGACACGAAAGAGGCGATCAGGCTGCCCGTACCCGGCAAAGCCCCGAAAAAGGCGCCGATCCCGGTGCCGCGCAGCATGGCAGGCCAGGATCGCCGCACATCCTCACGCGTTGGCAACATGCTGCGCAGCGTCACATCCTGCACCCGCCGCTCCGACGCATGGATGCGCCCGGCATTGGCGATCACCTCCGGCAGGCCGAATAACCCCAGCGAAATCGCCACCAGTGGAAGCCCGGCATAGAGTTCCGGCAGGCCGAAGGTAAAGCGCTGCACCCCCGTACTGACATCGGTGCCGACAATACCCAGCAGAAGGCCTAGCGCGATGGAACCCAGTGCCTTCAGCATGGAGCCGGAGGCAAGCGAGGCGGCGCTGAGCAGGCCCAGCACCATCAGCGAGAAATATTCCGGCGAGCCGAAATTCATCGCCACCCGCGCCAGCAGAGGCGAGGCGAAGGCCAGGATGATCAATCCCAGAATGCTGCCGACGAAGGACGCAACGGCGGTAATGAACAGCGCCACCCCGGCCCGGCCCTGCCGTGCCATCGGGTACCCATCCAGGCAGGTGATGGCGGTATTGGCCGTGCCGGGCAGGTTCAGCAGGATCGATGCGGTCGACCCGCCATAGGCCGCGCCGTAATAGATGCCGGCCAGCATGATCAGGGCGAAGACGGGGTCCAGGTGAAAGGTGATCGGCATCAGAATGGCGATGGTGGCCATCACGCCGACACCGGGCAGCACGCCAACGAAGGTTCCCATCGCCACGCCGGCGAAGCAGTAGGCCAATCCCTGCAGCGACAGGGCAACCGACAGGCCGGCGGCAATATTGCTGAAGCCATCCATGCTCAATAGGCTCCGAACGGGGCGGCCTGGAAACCCAGCCCCCAGATGAATACGATGACGGACAGGACACTCATCACGACCGCGACCAGCGATGCCGTTACGGGCTTCATGCCCGGATCGGCCAGGGATGCCAGGAAGACCGCGGCGCAAACCGCCGGCACCATCCCGGCTGGGCGGATCAACAGCGCGAAGGCGGCCATGGCCGTGCTGATCAGGATCAAGGCCCGGATATTGTGGCGCGGGGCCTGCAACGTCGCCGCGCGGCGGGCATCGATCAGGGCAACTGCAATTCCCGCAAGGACCAGGACCACGCCCACCACTACCGGGAAAAAGCCCGGCCCCATGCGGCGTACGGTGCCGATGTCATAGGTAAGCCCCTGCGCGATGGCGAACAGCCCGACCAGCGCCAGCACCCCGCCCGCGATCAGATCCGTCCGGTTCAAGCCGCGGATCGTCATGCCACCACATCCTTCGGCTGGAATTCCGGGCCGTCATAGCTATCCGGCACGGCAATGCGACCGGCCACGACATCGCCGGAAACCGCCGAGATCTCCTGGCGCAGCGGCTCGGGGAAATCCTCCGCCAAAGCCAGACGTACGGCGCGCGGCACCTCCAGCCCGGCATGGGCATTGCGGCCCTGTTCCAGCCTTCCCGCAACCAGATCCTTCAGCCAGGCATCGATGGACCAGCCATGGCCGGCAATGGCGGAGGCGACAAAGACATCCGGCTCCTCCCTTGCCCAATCGCGGATATTGCCGATCTGGCGGATGCCATGCGCACGGCAGGCCTCGATCGCGCCGGATCGTCCGAAATTCAGCATGGTGAACAGGATATCCACCCCTTCGGCGATTTCCGCCTCGACCCAGCGGCGCGCCAGGGCCGGATCATCCTGCTCGCCACAGAAGCCGGTGACGATGCGGACGGACGGGTCGGCATGGCGCACCCCGCCGACATAGGCGGCCCGCCCGCGCTTGCCCGGCGCGATGGGCACGCCCGACAGATGGCCGACCACGCCGGTCACGGTCAGCCTTGCCGCCGCCACACCGGCCAGGAAGGCTGCCTGATAATGCCGGACGGCATAGTTCCAGATATTGGGTCCCATCGCATAACCGCCGGGCGACAGGAAGGGCGTCTGCGGAAAGTCGGGGGCGACGGCATCCAGCGCGGCATCGGCCCGGCTGCCATGTACGATCACCCCACGTGCCCCGCCCGCCGCCGCGTTGCGGGTATGGGCTTGCAGCTCTGCCGGGTCCTTGCTGGCGTGTTCGATCACGGCAAGGGTCAGGCCAAGCGCGGCGCAGGCGGCGATGGCACCGTCATATCCTTCCTGCACGAAACCGCGATCATTCTTCCGGCCGTTCAGGATCAGCACGATATCCGCGTTCATGGCCCTACCCCTTCCCTGTCGATCTTGGCCTTTACTGGAAAGCCTTGGAGGATTTGACCACCTTGCCCCATTTGGCGATTTCGGCCGCGACGAAGGCCTCCGCCTCTGCCGGGTTGGTGCCGACATGGAACATGCCCCAGCCTTCGAACTGCTTCTTCACCTCATCCTTCGCCATCGCTTTGGAGATGGCGGCGTAGAGACGATCCACCACAGCCGGCGGCGTACCCTTGGGCGCGCTCAACCCCACCCAGTTATAGGCAACGATATTGGGATAGCCCAATTCGCTGAAGGTCGGCACATCCGGCGCGGCCGGGGAACGCTGCGGCGTGGTGATGGCAAGCGCCTTGACCGCGCCGGCCTTGATCTGGCCTACATTCTGGGTCAGCGCATCGACCTGGAAGGGAACGACCCCGGCCAGCAGATCGTTCATCGCCTCGGCCGAACCCTTATAGGCGATATGCGCCATATCCAACCCCGCTTCCAGGTTCAGAAGCTCGCCCGTGATATGGTTCATGGTGCCATGACCGCCCGAACCGAAATTGATCGTACCGGGATTGGCCTTCACATAGGTCACGAAGTCGGCCAGCGAGGTGATCGGCAGTTTCGGATTGGCCAACAGCACCGCCGGGATGTATCCCAGCACCGAGATATCCTCGAAATCCGCCACCGGATCGTATTTCAGGTCCTTATAGGTGAAGGGCGCGATGGAGGAGGCCGAGACATTCGACAGGAAGATGGTATAGCCGTCCGGCTTGGCCTTGGCGACCGCAGCCCCGGCGATGGTGGAGGCCGCACCCGGCTGATTTTCCACGATCACGGGCGTCCCCAGATCCTCCGCCATTGTGGGGGCAAGCAGCCGCGCCACCAGATCACTTGACCCGCCGGGGGTGAAGCCGACCACGATCTTGACCGTTTCGGACGGGAAATCGGCGCCCATCGCCGAAACAGGGGTCAACGCAACGGCAGCCAGTGCCGCCAGAAGGGTTTTACGCATCGGAAGTCTCCATGTTCTGTGAGTTTGTTTTCTGGTTTCGCAAGGGCAGCCCCTGCAGGCGATTCGCTTCCGCCTGATGAGCCGCCATCAATGCCGGGATATCCAGGCCGGGGATGCGGCCATCCACCACCACCTCGCGCCCGGCCACCATCACCCGGTCGGCCCGATGGGCGCCGCACAGCACCAGGGCGGCAAGCGGATCGCCATGGCCGGAAAAGCGCAGCTCATCCAGCCGGAACATGGCGATATCGGCCTGCTTTCCAGGCTTCAGTTCACCAATATCGTCGCGGCCCAGACAGCCCGCCCCGCCTTTGGTCGCCCAACGCAGCGCATCCAGATGCGACACGGACGGGCCCTTGCGCAGGCGGCCGAGCTGGAAGGCAAGCCGCACCTCCTGCATCAGGTTGGATGCGTCCTGCGAGGCTGAGCCATCTACCGCCAGACCTACCGGACAACCTGCCGCTTCCAACTCCACCGTTTTGCACAGACCTGAACTGAGCAGCAGGTTCGAGCCCGGACAATGGGCGATGCCCAGCCCAGCCGCGCCCAACCGCGCGATTTCCGCCTCGTTGAAATGGATGCCATGGGCGATCCAGGTCCGCCCGTCCAGCCAGCCGCATTCCTCCAGATAATCCAGCGGGCGCATGCCAAAGGTCTGTAGGCAAAAGGCGTTTTCGTCTTCCGTCTCGCCCAGATGGGTATGCAGCCGCACATCGCGCAGGCGGGCAAGCGCGGCAATATCGCGCATCAATTCGCGCGAAACGGAGAAGGGGGAGCATGGTGCGAGCGCAACCCGCCGCATGGCGCCGTCCGCACCATCATGCCAGCGCGCGATCAGCCGCTCACTGTCCGCCAGGATCGCATCATGCTGCTGCACGACCCCGCGCGGCGGCAGGCCACCATCGGCAACCGACAGATTCATCGACCCGCGCGTCAGATGCACCCGCAGGCCCAGCTCCCCCGCCACCTCCATCTGCATGTCGATCGCTTCCTCCAGCCCTTCGGGGAAGACATAGTGATGATCCACTGCCGTGGTGCAGCCCGACAGCAGCAGTTCCGCCATGGCAAGGCGGCTGGCAAGACGATGGGCCGCGGGGGTCAGGCCTTCCCAGACAGGGTAGAGGGCCTTCAGCCAGTCGAACAATTCGCGATCCAGCGCCGCCGGACAGGCCCGTGTCAGCGTCTGATAAAAGTGATGATGGGTGTTGATCAGGCCGGGCAGCACCACATGGCCGGATGCATCAATGATACGCTCGCAAGGCGTGACCGGTTCGGCCCCGGCCGGCACCAGTTCCACGATCCGGGTCGCATCGACCACCAGCCCGCGTTCCGCGCCGGTTGCCAGTATGGCCAAAGGGTCCTTGATCCAGATCGCCACGACACACTCCCTTATGCTTATGCAGGAAGTGTCGCGCCAGACACATGCCGATAAAAGAGGAAAGAAATCGCCATATGTATGCTTTTTTGGCAAAGCTTAGCTGGTAGAAGCAAATTGCTGCAGATCGGCGGCCAGCGTCTGTTTGATCAGTTCCGCAAAAGCCGCCGGCAGGGGTTCCAGTGTGCCCTTCGACGCCGCGATCAGTTTCAAGGTCTGTCGTTTCAGCAGGTGACCGGTGAAGGGCACATGCACCAGCCGTCCATCCTGGATTTCGTTCAGGATATCCGTAGCGCTGAGGATGGAGACCCCTACCCCTTCCAGCACCATCTGCTTCAGAAAATCGACGGAGTTGGAGGCGGCGCGCAGACGCGGGACTAGATTGGCCTCGGTAAAGGCCAGATCGATCAGCCAGCGCAGCGTCAGGCTTTCATCCGGCAACACCAGATCCAGTTCTGCGCAATGGCTGAGATGGAGGCTGACCTGGCCTGCCAAGGGATGATCGGCCCTGACGACGATACCCAGCGCCAGATTCACGCTGCCCAGCCCTGTGATCCGGGGATCGGGTGGCGCGTCAAAGGCAAGGCCCAGATGCACCCGGCCACTCGCAACCGCCTCCACGATATCATCGATCGTCATCACGCTGGCGGCGATCTCCAGCTTGGGGTGCTGCCGGCAGAAGCGGGCCGACAGACGCGGCAGCAGGGCCGCGGCCAGACCGGCCGCCGTGGCGATGCGTATGGAGCCCGCACGCAGGCCCCGCATATCGTCGAGCTGGGAAATCATGCCGCGATGCCGGCCCAGCGTGTCGCGGACATGCGCCAGCACCACCTCCCCCGCCGCGGTCAGACGCAGGCCGCGTGCTCTGCGCTCGAACAAATCCAGGCCCAGCTCCCGCTCATAGGCCGCGATCTGCCGGCTGATGGCGGAGGTGGCGACATTCAGCATCTCCGACGCGGCATGGAAGGACCCCTCGCGAGCCACAACGTCGAGATAACGGACCAGACGGGAATGCAGCATCTCCGGAAACGCCCCTGACATGAACCCATACGGCGATCACAGTAGCGTTGATGGCTCCAACTTGAAATCCTGACGCCCGGACGTACTCCCCGATCCTGGACCGGCTGCCTGGGCGCTGTTCCGGGATTCCCGGCCGGATTGTTCAGCGTCGTTCGTCGACGATCGGATTGCGCAGCGTTCCGACCCTCTCGACCTCGATCTCGATCACATCGCCGGCCTTCATCCAGACCGGTGCCTTGCGGGCATGCCCAACCCCCGGCCGTTCAGGCGGGACTGGATGGACAAGCCGACGCAGCCTGGCGGCAGTTCGTCCGGCGTAATGACTTCCGCACCGACCGATCCGGGAGGCGATGAGCCCGTTGACCTCGGATCGAGTGGTGGATCGGGCGGACAGTCGCGGTTTCCGCGTCTCCCATGTCAGCCGGGAAGAGCTCCTGGATCTGCTCAGGTCGTGCTGCCGGATCAAGGAGCGGGCGCTGCGGGAGAGGCAGCGCTGGTTGCTTGGACCCTTTTCATACGGGTCTGAATGCTTGCGCCAGCGCCGTGCTCTCCCGCGCCAGGATGGCGGCATCGACGCCAACCGCGACAAAGGCCGCCCCCATTTCGAGGTAGCGGCGGGCCTCCGCCTCAACCACGGTCAGAATGCCCCCGGGCTTCCCAGTGGCGGCGATCTGGCGCAGCGTGTCTTCAATCAGGGCCGTAATCTTCGCCCTATCGGCAGGAAGCGTCAGTCCGCAATTCGCCGCCAGATCGGCCGGACCGACGAAAACGCCATCCACGCCGTCCACCGCGGCAATTGCTTCCAGATTGTCCAGCCCGGACCGGGATTCGATCTGGACCAAAACGCAGATTTCCTCGTCCGCCCGTGCCAAATAGCCGGGAACGCCACCGTACCGCGCGGCGCGGGTTGTGCCCGCCACACCGCGTTTTCCCGTCGGGGGATAGCGGGTGGCCGCAACAGCCTCCGCCGCCTGTTCCACCGTCTCGACATAAGGGATCAGCAAGGTCTGCGCCCCGACGTCAAGAAGGCGCTTGATCCGGATGCGATCATTGGCGCTCGGCCGAACCACGGGCCAGACCGGATAACCCGCCGCCACCTGCAGCTTGCGCAGCACATCCTGATCGCTGGCCGGTGCATGTTCGGTATCGATCAGAAGCCAGTCGAATCCTGCGCCTGCCGCGATCTCAGCGGCGGCATCGCCATCAAGCGTGCACCAATAGCCGATCAGGGGACCACCCCGCTGCAATGCTGCCTTGAAGCCATTCGCCAATGGGTCCTTCGCCATATCAAGCCCCTTCCGATCAGTTCCACTGTCCTTACGCGCCCCGCTTGCCCTTCCCGAACGGCGCGGGCAATTGCATTTCGCCTGTTCTTTCATATTATGGAATAAAGGAGGGTTTCGCATGGCCGCGGACAAACGCACTACCGGGACCCAGGCCATCGACAGGGCCTTTGATATTCTGCAGTTGATCTCTGCAGCATCGCCTGACGGCGTCCGCCTGAAGGACATCGCGGCGCAGGCTGGTTTGACGCAGCCGACGGCCCACCGCATCCTGGCCACGTTGCAGAAACGCGGGCTGGTAGAACGGGCCGCAACCAGCGCGCAGTATACGGTCGGTGGAGAGCTTACCCTGCTCGGGCTCTCCTCGGGCCTGCGCCAGTTCCGCGAAATGGCGGGGCCTACCTTGCGGACGCTGAGCGATAGTGTCGGCGACACCGTATTCCTGACCGTCCGCAGCGGGCTCGACACGGTCTGCGCCGACCGCAAGATCGGCAATTTCCCGATCCAGGTCCTATCAATCGAAATCGGGTCGCGCCGTCCGCTTGGCATCAGCGCCAACAGCGTCGCCATGCTGTCGCGCATGTCCGAAGCGGAAGTAGCGGAGATCCTGCGCAGGAATGCCGACCGCCTTACCCCCTATAACACCCCACTGGCGGTCCTGACGGATCGAATCGGCCGGGCCCGGCAGCTTGGCTATGTCCATATCAGCCAGGCCATCGTGCGCGGGACCAGCGCCATCGGAATACCCGTCTGCGATATGGTAGGCAGGCCGATCGCCGCCGTCAGCACCATCGCCATCCTGTCGCGACACAACAAGAAACGGGTCCCCGCCCTGGTCGGGCTTCTGCGCAGGGCGGCGGAGGATATCGCCGTTCTGGCGCAGCAGGCCATGCGCCCTGACGGGCTGGAAAGTGCGGCCATTCGGGTGTGATCAGACCAGTTCGGTCTCCTGCAGGCGCGACTGGCTGCGCTTCCGGCGCCGGTGATTCAGGATTGGCGGCAGAATCAGCGCCAAGGCCGAAAGCGCCAGGAATATGGCCGAGACGGGCGAAGACACGAAGGCCCGGAAATCGCCATCCGAAATGAACAGGGTTCGGCGGAAATTTTCCTCGATCAACGGCCCCAGGATATAGCCCAGCAGAACCGGCGCGACGGGGTATTGCAGCGCTGTCATGAAATAACCGACCACCCCGAACACGACAGCCACGAACACGTCGAAGATGTTGCTGTTGACGCTGTATACCCCGACGCAGATCAGGAAAATGATGGTCGGATAGAGGATATGGCGCGGAATGGAGAGGATGCGCACCCAAAAGCCGATCAGTGGCAGGGTCAGCCCCAGCAGCAGCACATTGCCGACCCAGAAGCTCGCGACCAAGCCCCAGAACATGTCCGGCTGCTCGTGAATGAATTGCGGTCCCGGAATGATGCCGTGCAGGATCATGGCGCCCAGCATGAAGGCCATCACCGCATCGCCTGGGATACCGACGCAGAGCGTGGGAATGAAAGCCGCCTGCACGGAGGCGTTATTCGCCGCTTCGGGAGCTGCGATCCCTTCCACAGCGCCTGTGCCGAAGCGCTGTGGGGTGCGGGAAATGCGCTTTTCCGTGGCATAGGCCAGGAATGCGGCGATGGCGGGGCCCGTGCCCGGCAGCGCCCCGACCCAAGAACCGATCAGGGAGCCGCGAATGGCCGGCTTGATCGCAAGGCGCGCTTCCTCGCGCGTTGGCAGCATGTCCTGCAGACGGAAGCTGCGCCCAACCGGTGGCTTCACCTCCGGCTGGGTCAGATTGGACAGGACCTCGGCGATGCCGAACAGGCCCATCGCCATGGCAACCAGACTGACCCCATCGGTCAGTTGAATGAAATCCAGCGTGAAGCGATACGCACCGGAGGTGACATCGGTACCGACCATGCCCAGAATCAGGCCGAACACGACCATGGCAAGCCCCTTCGCCGTTGATCCGGGCGATGCGGTCGACGCGGCGATCAGCCCCAGCAACATGACCGCGAAATATTCCGGCGCGCCGAAGCTGAGAGCAAAGCGGGCCAGCGGTGGGGCAAAGGCCATCAGAACCACGATGGCGAAGGAACCGCCGAAAAAAGAGCAGAGCGTGACGATGAACAGCGCCTGGCCTGCGCGACCATTTCTGGCCATCGGAAAGCCGTCCAGGCAGGTAGCCGCCGCCGAGGGCGTGCCTGGAATATTCAGCAGGATGGACGAGGTGGAACTGCCATATTGCGCGCCATAGAAAATGCCGGCCAGCAGGATCAATGCATGAACGGGTTCCATGTAATATGTCAGCGGCAGGCATAGCGAAATGGCGGCAAGCGCGCCGATGCCCGGCAGCACGCCAACGAAGGTTCCCAGCATGACGCCGCCCAAACAGACGGAGAGCGCCTGCCAGGTCAGGGCGATCTGAAATCCGGCGGCAAGATCCTGAAGGACGTCCATGCTTCAGCCCCCGATGATATGGAGTGGGAGCTTCAGCCCCAGAATGAAGACGAGATACCCGATGACCGTCAGGCACAGTGTCAGGGCGATGGCAGCGAGCGGGCGCAGGCGCGGCTCCGCCAGAAGATAAAGGCCGATCAGCGCCCCGGTTGCGGCAAGCAACCCCGCCAGATCGATCAGCAGGGCCCAGACGACTATTCCCAGCGGAATGAACAATACCGGCGCCACCCGGTGCGTTGTGCGCGATGGCAAGGCGTCCTTGAGTGTCACTAGCGCGAATCCCATCAGCAGGATTCCCAGGCCCAAAGGAAAAGCACCCGGACCGATGTCGTTGAGTTCTCCCAGCCCGTAGCTCCATCCCGTAATCGCGACGGCGAGCCCCAGAACCAGTAGAAACAGGGAGAAGACGAACTCGGTCCCCCGGCCGAACCGCACCGATAGCTTCATGGCTGGCATGCTCCATAGCCTGCAGCGCAGTTGGGCCACCTCGGATGGCCCAACTGATCTAGTGGAATGAATTTGACATTCGGCACCCGTTTGGTGTCGGTCTTCCAGCCGAATGTCAAATTCAAGAAATTCTACTAGGAACAAATAGTTACTAGTGGTTTATCTGTTTCCGACATTTGCTTTCACGCCCGATACGAATGGGATGCAAATGTCGGAAACGAACCACTCGCTATTACCGCTTGGCTTCGACATCCGCCACGACGGGGCGCCAGGTATCGTCGATCTCCTTCAGGAAGGCAGCGAACTCGGCCGCGCTTCCGGTCTTCGCGAAGGAACCAAAATCGGCGAACTGCTTCTGTACGCCCTCGTCCTTCAACGCGCCCTGCAAGGCACCGGACAGGATGGACACCACGGCATCGGGCGTTCCCGCCGGGGCAAGCAAGCCGGTAAAGGTCACGGCTTCGAAGCCGAAGTCGGTGGTCTCCTTCAACGTCGGGACATCCGGCAGGGTCGGGACACGCTCCGCCGAGGTGACAACCAGGGGCACGACCTTGTCGTCGCGGATATGCGGCAGGATTACCGAAATCTGATCGAAGCTGAAGGCCGTTTCCCCACCGATCAACGACGTGATGGCCGGGGCATTGCCCTTGTACTGAACGATGCGCCACTGCTTGCCGGTGCGGCTTTGCATCAGTTCCGCAGCCAGATGGTTGGTCGTGCCCGCCCCTGGAGAGGCCATCAGAAGCTTCTTGGCCTCCACCTCGTCCAGCAGTTGTTTCAATGAGGTGATACCCAGGTCCTTGCGCACACCAAGTGCCATCGGCGTGATGGACACGGCACCGACCGGGACGAAATCCGTCTTCCAATCATAGGCGTCCGGCCGCTTCATGGTCATAGGCGCGAAGAGCAGCGGTCCGTTGGCGGCCATAAACAGCGTATAGCCGTCCGGATCGGCCTTTTTCACATATTCCGCGGCAATCATTCCGGCGGCACCGGCGCGGTTTTCCACGACGATGGGCTGGCCAAGGGCCTTTTCCATGCGCGGCGCGATGATGCGTGCGGCAGAATCCACATTGCCGCCCGGAGGATATGGCACCACCAGGGTGACCGGCTTCGCCGGAAAATCCGCCGCCTGCACCAGAGCAGGCAGGAAAAAGGCCGATACCGCCAGGATCTTGAGCAAATGGCGCATTGTCTCTCCCTTTCCGTATGTTGTCGCGACCAGTGCAAACCCTGCCCGGCCAGCTTGTGTGGTCCAGTTGCGCCCATGCAAAAACCCTGATCAACCTGGATTGCTCATATCTTCCATAATATGGAATTTTCAATGATTTTTCGTTTATCTGATGAGATCCCGGTCCTACAGATGGCAGGCCCAACATCGCTGCAAGGCCATTGTTTGGTCCCGGCCGGGCATATGGGAGAAGAAGACGGCATGATCGTCGATCCAAAGGAACTGGCGGCGGAAGCAAGTTACAAGCTGCTGACCGGGGTGATCGTGCCGCGGCCGATCGCCTGGGTTTCCACGCTGAACCGTAGCGGTACGGTCAATCTGGCGCCCTTCAGCGCCTTCACCTTCGTCTCGCCCAAACCGCCGATGATCGGCATCAGCGTTGGGCGCATCGGCACGCGCTACAAGGATACGGCGATCAATATCCTCGCGACCGAGCAGTTCGTGGTCAATATCGCCGACGCGCCGTTGACGGCGGATTTGCACGCCAGTTCCGAAGAATTTCCGGCCGATGTCAGCGAGGCGGAAAAGTTGGGCCTGGAGATGGAACCCTGCCTGACGGTCGCGGTGCCCCGCGTCAGGGCTGCCCCGATTTCCATGGAATGCCATCTGCGGCACTGCATCGAATTCGGCGAGACCCGCAGCCGGTTCCTGGTGGGAGAGATCACCCGCTATCACATCCGCGACGGGCTGCTGCAGAACGGCAAGATCGCCACGCTGGAGCTTGATCCGATCTGCCGCCTGGGCGGGCCGAATTACGCGACGCTTGGAAAGGTCGTGACCATGCCGTCCGTCCGCCAGACCTCCAAAGACACAACAGAACAGTGACGGGAGCAAAGACATGAAACTGGCAAGCTTCAGCCATAACGGACGCCCCGGTTTCGGCGCCGTCCTGGGCGACCGGATTGTCGATCTGACGGGTGCGATCAGCGGGGTCGACAGCCTGCAGGCCCTGATTGAACAGGATGCGCTGGCCCACGTGCAAGCAGCGCTGACGGCTGGAAAGACCGATCTGGCCTTGTCCGATGTCACGCTGACGATCCCCGTATTGCGACCGGAAAAGATTCTGTGCATCGGGGTCAATTATGGGAACCGGAACGCCGAATATAAGGACGGCTCGAACCTTCCCAAATATCCCAGCCTGTTCATGCGCACGCCTGCCTCCTTCGTCGGGCATGGGGCAGCATTGGAACGCCCCGGCGTCTCGGAGCAGTTGGATTACGAGGGGGAGATTGCGCTGGTGATCGGCAAGTCGGGGCGCCACATCCCGCGCGAACAGGCGCTGAAGCATGTCTTCGGCCTGACGATCTGCAATGAAGGCACGGTCCGCGACTGGCTGCACCACGGCAAATTCAATGTGACCCAGGGCAAGAACTTCGACCGCAGCGGCGCCATCGGCCCGTGGATCGTCACGGCGGACGAATGCGACCCGTCCGGCGAATTGTCGGTCGAAACCCGGGTAAACGGCACACTCCGCCAGTCGGACACGACCGCCAATCTGATGTTCCCTTTCGACTATCTGATTTCCTATCTCAGCACCTTCACCACGCTCAGGGCCGGCGACATCATCTCCACCGGCACGCCGACCGGCGCCGGGGCCCGTTTCGACCCTCCGGTCTGGCTGAGGCCTGGCGACAGGGTGGACGTCACGGTGTCCGGCATCGGCACCCTGTCCAACGGTGTCAGTGATGAGGCGGAAGGAAAAGGCCATGCTTGACGCAGCCATTGTGCGAAGCCTGGCCGCCGAGCTGGATCAGGCGGAGCGCAGCGCCGTTCAGGTGGAGCAGTTCTCCAAACGATATCCTGAGATGGATATTGCCGACGGCTATGCCATCCAGCGCGCCTGGACCGAGATCAAGCTGGCGAACGGACGACGTATCCTGGGCCATAAGATCGGCCTCACCTCCCGCGCCATGCAGCAGGCCGTGAACATCGACGAGCCCGATTATGGCGTGCTGTTCGATGACATGTTCCTGGGCGACAGCACCGCCATCGACATATCCAGCTTGATCGAACCCAGGATCGAGGCGGAACTTGCCTTCGTCCTGTCCCGCGATCTGTCCGGCCCGGCCTGCAGCATCACCGATGTGCTGGACGCCACCGCCTATGTCATGCCCGCGTTGGAACTGCTGGATGCACGCATGCACCGCATCGATCCGGAAACGGGGCGGATGCGCAAGGTGTTCGACACCATCGCCGACAACGCGGCCGATTGCGCCATCATCTGCGGCGGGCGTCCGATGCGGCCGCTCGACCTTGATCTGCGGCGGGTCTCGGCCATCGTCCATCGCAACAGCATGGTGGAGGAGACCGGTGTCGCCGCCGGTGTGCTGAATCACCCGGCCAATGGCATCGCCTGGCTGGCCAACCGCCTGCACCGTTGGGGGGAAGGCCTGAAAGCTGGTGAAACCGTGCTGTCCGGCTCCTTCATCCGGCCCATCCCCGCGCGCAAGGGCGATTCTTTCCTGGCCGATTTCGGCGAAATGGGAACGGTCGGCTGCAGCTTCGTCTGAATGCCTTGCTCCGGGATTGGATCATGATCAGAAGAAAAAGCATCTATCTTGACGGCTTCGGCCACAAGAACCCCATCCCGGCGGCCTGTCTGGTCGACGGCCTGCTGATGTCCGGCATCATTTATGGTCTGGATGTCGCGACCGGAACGCCGGCCGACGGCATGGACGCGCAATGCCGGCTGATGTTCGAGCATCTGCGCGCCATCCTGAAAGCAGCCGACGCCACGCCGGGCGATCTGGTGAAGCTGAATGTCTTCCTGAAAGACAGAAGCCAGCGCGACGCCCTGAACCGGGAATGGCTTGCCATGTTCCCCGATCCGGCCAACCGCCCCGTCCGCCAGGCCATGCAGGCCGATCTCGACGGCGGCAAGCTGATCCAGTGCGACTTCGTCGCGCGCCTGCAAGACTGAGAGGGACGAACGATATCATGGTCGACTACATGCCCTTCGACCCCGCCCCCCGCCGCCCATCCCGGTTACCGCCGCCGAAAAGCTGCGATTGCCAATTTCACGTCCTGGGCGATCCGGCGCGCTATCCGACCAGGCCGGGCGCGGCCTATCACATGCCCTCCGCCACCTGGGAACGCGCGCTGCATATGCACCGCCAACTCGGGATCGAACGCGGCATCATCGTGCAGACCACCACCTATGGGGCCGATCATCAGGTTGTGCTCGATGGGCTGGAAGCGATGGGACCGAATTATAAGGGCTGCGCCAATGCCCTGGTCTTTAATGAGCGCGACGATGCCTATCTGGAAACGCTGAATGCCGCCGGGGTGAACGGCGCACGCTTCAGCTTCCGCGCGGCCCTGGGCGCCGTGCTGGATGATGCGGCCTTTGACCGGGCGACAGGCAAGCTGCGCGACCTTGGCTGGTATATGAAATTGCAACCGGAACAGAGCGGCATCGCAGAAAGCGCGGCGCGCTTCGAACATCTCGATCTGCCGATCCTGATCGATCATATGGGCCGGGTCGATCTGGACAAGGGCGACCGCGACCCAAGCCTGCATAAGCTCCTGGAACTGCTCGACAAGGGCAATTTCTGGGTGATGATCTCGCTGGGGGAAAAGATCTCCCGCCAGGGTGCGCCGTGGGACGATGTGGTGCCACTGGCGCAAAGGTTGATCCGCCATGCCCCCGAACGGGTGGTCTGGGCTTCGGATTGGCCCCATCCGGTATCCGTGAAACAGCCGCCGAACGATGCGGAATTGCTGGAATTGCTCTATCGTTACGCTAGGGACGAAGCCGACCTGAAGCGCATCCTGGTGGAAAACCCCGCCAAGCTGTTCGGCTTTGACAGTTGACCCAGCGCGTACGGTCCGCGACTGAATCCGGTCGGCTTTTCACTATAGGGTAAGGTGCCACATTCTACCTCGCCGCCGGCAAGGATACGGGAAAATCTTCATTCCCCCGTCACGAGCCTGTCCCAGGCGGCGATCATGGTCTGGGCGCGATCGCCAACCAAGGTCGCGCCGTCACCGGGTTTGTAGAGGGCGGAGCCGATACCGAAGCCGCTGGCACCCGCCGAGATCCAGGCCGCGAAGTTTTCCGGCCCCACGCCGCCCACCATATAGGTTTCGGTGTCGGGCGGCAGCACGGCACGAATTGCCTTCAGCCCTTCCAGCCCCAGCAATCCGGCGGGAAAGAATTTCAGCCCATCCGCCCCCGCCTTCAAGGCCCTGAAACATTCGCTGGGCGTCAGCACGCCGGGCAGGCTGCGCAGACCCAACGCCTTGCTGCGCCTGATCACCTCCGGCTCGCAGTTGGGCGATACGACCAGCCGCCCCCCGGCTTCGCCCACACGGTCCACCTGTTCCGCCTCCAGAACGGTTCCCGCCCCGATTTCCGCCCGCGCCCCGAAGGCATCGGCCATCAGCCGGATACTGTCGAAAGGATGGGGGGAGTTCAGCGGCACCTCGATGGAGGTGAAACCCGCCTGCACCAGGGCGGCGCAGACCGGCACCGCATCGACGGGGGTGATGCCGCGCAGGATCGCGGTCAGCGGTCGCTTGTTCACAGCCGCCGCCCCGTTCCAACATCGAACAGAAACAACCGGTCCTGGGACAGGCTGACTGGAAGCCGGTCGCCAATGCGGATCGGCATGGCATCCATCACCACGATCACGCTCTGGCCGAACAGGCGGCCGCGGATTTCCATCTCGTCGCCCGTAGGTTCCACCCCGTCCACCAGCAGCGCATGGGTTGAAGCCGGATCCGCATCCGCGCGCATGATATGGCGCGGACGCAGGCCCAACTCCACCGCAATCCCTTCGCCCGTGGGTATCGACCGGTCCAGAGCCAGCACCGTCCCATCGGCGAAGGCAATGCCGCCAGACACCGCCAGGCCTTGCAGAAAGTTCATGGCCGGTGAGCCGATGAAGCCCGCCACGAAGCGGTTGTCGGGGGCGTTGTATAGGTCCATCGGCGCGCCGATCTGCTCCACCCTGCCATCCCGCAGCACCACGATCTTGTCGGCCATGGTCATGGCTTCGGTCTGGTCATGGGTGACATAGATCGTCGTAGTGCCGAGCCTTCGATGCATATCCTTGATTTCAGCGCGCATCTGGCCGCGCAGCTTGGCATCCAGATTGGACAGGGGTTCGTCGAACAGGAAGACCTTGGGATCACGCACGATGGCACGCCCCATGGCGACGCGTTGGCGCTGCCCGCCCGACAGATGGCGCGGATAACGATCAAAAAGCGCAGACAGACCCAGGATTTCACCCACCCGCGCCACCTCCGCCTCGATCTCCGCCTTCGGGCGTTTGGCGAGCTTGAGCGAGAAGCCCATATTCTGGGCAACCGTCATATGGGGATAGAGCGCATAGCTTTGGAACACCATGGCAAGGTCGCGCTTCTTCGGCGGCAGGTCGTTGATCACCTGCCCGTCGATGGAAATCGTGCCGCCGGAAATCTCCTCCAAGCCGGCCACCATGCGCAACATGGTGGATTTGCCACAGCCCGAAGGGCCTACCAGCACCACGAATTCTCCATCGGCAATGTCCACATCCACGCCATACAAGGCCTGGGTAGTGCCATAGAACTTAACCAGCTTTTCGATTGCGACGGACGCCATAGTCTGTTCCCTTCTCAGCCCTTGACCGCGCCGGCGGTAATGCCGGCGACCAGGTGGCGCTCGAACACCGCATAGATGGCCAGGACCGGCACGACCGCGATCACGGCGGCCGCCATCAGTTCATTCCATTGGATCTGGTATTCGCCCTTCAGGGTCGCGATACCGACGGGCAGCACATACATGGACGGGTCGGTGGTCAGCACCAACGACCACAGATAGGCGTTCCACGCCGTCAGAAAGGTAACCATCGCAACCGCCACAAGCCCTGGTCTGGCAAGCGGCAGCACGACGACCAGGAAGGTTTGCAGGCGTGACGCGCCGTCCATCACCGCTGCCTCGTCCAGTTCGCGCGGGATGGCGCGGAAGAAGCCGATCAGCATCCAGACCGCGAAAGGCAGCGCGAAGGAGCAATAGACCGCGATCAGCGCGATATAGGAATTCAGCATGCCAACCCCTGCGATCAACCCGTAGAAGGGCACGACCAATAAGGCTTCCGGCAGCATCTTGATGAATAGAAGCAACAGGATGACCAGTGCTTCGATCCGCACATGGAAGCGCGTCAGCCCATAGGCTGCAAGCGAAGCCAGTACGACCGACAGGATGGTGGTTCCCCCCGCCACGATCAGGCTGTTCAGGAAATAGCGGCCGATCGGCTTGTGTTCCAGCAGCGCGCGGAACGCATCGAAGGACCAATTTTCCGAATAGAAGCTGGGCGGCAGTTGGAACACTTCCGCATTGGGTTTCAGGGCCGTGTTGACCATCCAATAGAGCGGGAACAGCATGATCGCCAACGCGATCACCAGCACCACGCCTTTGACGATCCGGCGGATCAGATCGGGGCGCATCAATCCTCCCTCGCCTTTCCGGGCTTGGTCAATTTCAGATAGGCCATGGAGAAAATCAGGATGATGCCCAGCAGCATGATCCCGACGGCGGAGGCGCGACCGAAAGCATTCTGCGAAAAGGCGGTGTTGTAGATCAGCACCGGCAGCACTTCCGTCGCCCCGGTTGGCCCGCCACCCGTCATCACCGCGATGATGTCGAAATGGCGGATGGTGTAGATGATATCGAGGGTGGAAGCCACGACCAGCAGATAGCGCAGATTGGGCAGCGTGACATAGCGCAGCTCCTGCCAGGCGGTGGCACCGTCCATGCGCGCGGCTTCATACTGGTCCTTGGGAATGCCTTGCAGCCCGGCCAGCAGCAGCAGCATGACGAAGGGCGTCCCGCGCCAGATATCCACCACCATCACCGACACCAGCGCCAGCGTCGGATCGGCCAGCCATGCCTTGCCCTCGCTCAGTATGCCTGCCGAAACCAGCAGATGGTTGACCACGCCGAACTGCGGGTCCAGCATCCAGACCCAGATCAGCGCGCCGATCGACGGCGCCACGATCCAGGGCGCCAGGAAGCCGATGCGTACGGCCGTTCGGGCAAAAGCCAGACGGTTCAGCAGCAGGGCAAGGCCCAGCCCCAAGGCCATATGGAAGAAGACGCACACGGCGGTGAACAGGATGGATACCTGCAGGCTGTCCCAGAATTCCGACCGGGTAAACAGGCGGACATAATTGTCCAGCCCGACGAAATCGGAACGCAGGCCGCGCACCCGATACAGGCTCGTCACGACAGCATGCCCCAGCGGGATCGCGATCAAAGCCAGAATTAGGACGATACTTGGTCCCAGGAAGTAATAGCCATGCCAGCGCTCGCGACGCAGGCCGATCCCGCGCCAGGCACGGGTTTGCGGATGGTGGGTCATGGGGCCGTTCCTGGCTGACATTCCGAAAGGGGGCCGGGTGGAATATCTTCCTCCCGGCCCTGCCCGGGATCACTTGTCCTGCAGGTGATCGGTAACCGTCTTGTCGAGATCGGCTAGGATGGCGTCGATCCTGGCCGGTTCCTGCAGGATACGCTGCACCGCCTCGACAATGTCCTTGGAGGATATCTGGGTCCAGGCCGGTGTTGGCAGCGGGATGGTCACTGCGTTGGCCCCCATCGCCAGAAATGCCTGAACGACCTTGTCATTGGCCACTTCCGGCACGTTCAGCAGGTCATTGCGCAGCGGCATCCAATTCGCGGCCGATACCATCTGCACCGCATAGTCCGGCTCGTTCAGGAACTTGATGAAATCCCAGGCTTCCTGCGGATTTTTGCAGTTGGCTGAAATGCTGGTGGTGGTCACGGTGGCAACCGTCTTTGCAGCCGGGGAATTCGCCGGTGGTACCGTCACCATGATTTTGCCTTTCATCGCCGGATTGTCACCCAGCACCTTGGCCAGGCCCCAATAGGCATTGCGCATGGATGCGATCTTGCCCTGGGCGAACAGCACGGTCTGTTCGGCATAGTTCAGCGCGGCAGAACCGGGCGAGGTCAGCTTATGCTCCGTCTCCAGCCCCAGATAGAACTTGATCGCCTCGACCGTCCTGGGATCGGTTGAAAAGCGGGATTCCGTGAAGTCATCATTGAACGGCTTGCCGCCATTGGAATAAATCCAGGACAAGAGGACACGGGTCGTCGTTTCCGTCGGCCCCGCCAGCAATGCCAGGGCATTATGTTCCGGCGTGTTCAGCTTCTTCGACCAATCCAGATACTCCGCCCAGGTTTTCGGCGGATTTTCCGGATCCAGCCCGGCGGCCTTCACCATGTCGGCGTTATAGATCTCACCATAGATGCCGGCATAGTGCGGCATGCCATACAGCTTGCCTTCGAACCGGCCGGCCCCCAGCGCCTCGGTCGACCAGATCGCCTTGTAGCTGTCCGGCTCCTTGGCCCAGAGATCATCCATCGCCATCAGATAGCCATTGAAGGCAGCCGTCGGGACGGGCACCGATACCAGACAGGGCGCGATACCCGCCTGGGCGGAGGTCACGAACTTGGTCCAGTTGTCCTTGCGGGGCACCAGCACCGGCTCGATCTTGACGCCTGGATGCTTGGCCTCGAACGCCGCAACGGCAGCCTTCCAGATCGGCTCGTACTGGGCTTCCGACAAGGCGGTCGCCTGCCATTGCAACACGATATCGGCGGCCTTGGCTACGCCTCCGAACCCGATACACAGCGCCAGAGCCGAAACGGCAGTGCGCGCGATGGTCTTTATGGTCGTGGACATGAACTTGATCCTCCCTTTTCTATTGTCACGCAATTGTCAGTGAAAAAGCGAACCCGCCCGTTCTTTCCGGGGTGTCTTGCCCGGCGGGTGGTTCTTCAGAGCGTCAAGATTGGGACGCAGGCCGAGACCCGGTGCATCCGTCAGTTCGACATAGCCATCGCGAATGGCCGGGGCCGGATCGCTGGCGGCCTCGCGCAGGGCGCGGTCCGGCTCGATCTGCTCCAGCACCAGAAAATTCGGGATCGACGCTGCGAAATGCATCGAGGCTGCCATGCAAAGCGGCCCACCCGGATTATGCGGTGCCACCGTCACCTGATAGATCTCCGCCAGGGCGGCGATGCGCCGCAGTTCGGTAAAGCCACCGCCATGCATGATGTCGGGCTGCACCACGCGGCAACCGCCCTTTTCCAGAAGTTCCCGAAACTCGTAGCGCGACAGCAGGCGCTCACCCACGGCAACCGGGATATCGGTTTCGCTTTGCAGCCGCGCGATGGCATGAGGCGCTTCGAAGGGGAAAGGCTCCTCGATCCAGGCCGGGCGATGCGGCTCCAGTACTTTCAGCATGGCAGGTGCTGAACGCGGCGACAGCATCTCACCGCATTCGATATAGATTTCAGTCGCCGGCCCTGCCCCTTCGCGTGCCGCCGCCATGATCTCCGCCGTGCGCTGGATCGCGCCCTGGGGATCATCGCGCAGCTGCTCGAACCGGAAGGGGCAGAATTTAAACCCCAGGAAACCCCGACGCACGGCTTCGCGTGCGCCATCGAAGGCCTGCTGCGGCGTGTCGGCGTCCTGCAGCCAATGGCTGGCATAAACGCGCAGCTTGGTGCGATGCGCCCCACCCAGCAGGCGGTGGAGCGGCACATTCAGCCGCCGCGCCTCCATATCCCACAGGGCCACATCCAGGGCACTCATCGCGGTCATGAACACCGCCCCGCCACGCCAGCGCCAGGCATTGTACAGCCGTGACCAATGCCGGTCCGGCCCCGTCGCCTCCTGCCCGATCAAATGCTCGCCATAGGCCCGGATGGCTTCGATCACAGGGCTGACCGGACCGTGCAGGGATGCCTCGCCCCAGCCTTCCCCACCATCACTGGCCCGCACCCGCACAAAGACCCATTCGATCCAGCCCGCCGAATATTGGAACGTTTCAATATCAGAAATCACGGGAGTGGACACGGGGTGGGACCCTTTTGCGGAAACACTGGTTTCGGAACGTTGAAAGCTTTCAATATCGAAGTGGACAGATCCTGGCAAGTGGTTTATTCGATGCTGGTAGATCACTATCGGTTGGAACCCCATGAAACCTGGCAAAAAACCCACCATCGTGGATGTCGCGCGCGCGGCCGGGGTTTCCGTCGGGTCCGCTTCCAACGTGCTGAACAATACCCGCTTCGTCAGTGAGGAAATCCGCGACAAGGTATTGCGGGCTGCGGAGGAACTGCAATATCTGGCCAACCCCCTGGCCCAGACCCTGAGGCGCCAGCGTTCCGGCGTGATCGGTTTCTGTACCACCTCCGTCACCACGGTCTATCTGCGCAGCCTGGCCGATGCGCTGGATGCGGTCGCCACCGCAAACGGTTTCGAACTGGTACAGGTGCTGACCCATGCCGATCCGGAGCGGGAATTGCAGCGCGTGCGCAGCCAGATCGGCAGTCAGGTGGATGGGCTCCTGCTACTTCCCAGCCTGCTGCCTCAGCGCTCGCTGGACGTGATCGCTTCAACCCATACGCCCTGTGTGGTGCTGGATCGTTATGTCGATGACGACCGCTTTTCCTGCGTGGCTTTTGACAACCGGGCCACGATGCGGGAAATGGCCCAGGAAATCCTGGCGCTTGGCCATCGCCGAATTCTGTTCATTGCGCAGAATCTGTCGGTCATCACCACCCGGCACCGGATCGAAGGATTGCGATTGGAGGTCGAGGCGGCCGGGCTGTCCCAGGCGGACTGCCTGACCATCCAGCAAGATGACAGCCAGGAAAACTATGCCGCCACGCTGGCCGAGATATTTGGGGGGCCTACCCCGCCGACCGCCGTCATCACCGGCAACAGCAAGGTAGCGATAGCCACCATACGCGAGTTTCAGGCCATGGGACTTCGCTGGCCCGACGACATCTCGCTCGCCAGCTTCGACGATCCGGAGTGGGCTGCCCTGCTTCCAACGCCACTGTGCACCGTGGTCAACCCGATCCGCACCATGGCGGAAGAAGCCTGGACCCTGTTGGCCGCGCAGATGCGCGATGACAAAACACCACGACAAACGCGCTGGATCGAATCCGCCTTTGTCCTACGCGGCTCCATCGGCAGGCCCCCGCCGGCCGCATGACGGAACATCCGACCGCGTGGTCAATGCTCCGCCAAATTCGTCCGCGACAGCATGTAGCTGTGCAGCCGGTCCATATGGTTTACCATTTCGGCAATCGCCGCCTGGGCATCACGGTTGCGCAAATGCCCCAGAAAAGCCTCGCGCGACGCAGCGACATCCCATCTGCGGTCCACGCCGATCTGTTTGATATAATAGCCAAGCGGTTCTGTTACGGCCGCCATCAGAATTTCCATCGCCCTGTTCTTGGTGGCCATCGCTAGCAGCGCATAGAATTGTAGCGTCAATTCCGTGCGTTCCTCGATCAGATAGGGCGTGTTCAGGGCGCGGGTCTGGGCCACATTGGCCGCCAGCGCGTCGAAATCCTCATCCGTACCGCGCTCGCAGGCAAGACGGATGATCTCCTTCTGCAGGCTGACGCGCGCTTCCATATAATCACGCAGCGACAACCCGCCCAACGACAGCAGATCGGCGATGGTTTGCGTGATCGGGCGCACATCACCCTGCATTACCACCGCACCGCCATTCACCCCCTTATACAGACGCAGAACCCCACCGAATTCCAGCGTCCGCAACGCTTCGCGCACGGTTGCACGGCTGACGGAGAATTGCTCCGCCAGATCGCGCTCCGCCGGCAGCTTGTCACCGGACACCAGGTCACCGGCCTGAATGCTTGCGCGAATCTGATCGCAGACTTCCTCGAAAGCACGCTTTGTCTTCACGGCTTGAAATCGCCGGCTCCCGCTCATTCTTCGGCCCCCTGTGCCTCCCCTCTCAAGCATCTAAGGGGCAAACCAAATTCCTGTCCAGGTAGCACTTGCCCAGGCCTGAGTAAAGGTCTATTAGTCCGACCATTGATATGGAGGTTGCATGTCTGGTCCCCTTTCCGGACTTCGGGTCATTGAATTTGGCGGCATCGGTCCCGGGCCATTCTGCGCCATGCTGCTGGCCGATCTTGGCGCGGACCTCATCCGTATCGACCGCCTTCAGGATAGCGGACTGGGCTTCGGCAGGAATACTGCGCGCGATGTTACCCGGCGAGGCCGCCCCACCATCGGCATCGACATGAAATCAGCCGATGGCCGCGCGGCCGCGCTGCGCCTGCTATCCCAAGCCGATGCGATGATCGAAGGCTTCCGCCCCGGCGTAATGGAAAGACTGGACCTGGGCCCCGACGCCTGCCTGGCGGCCAATCCGAAGCTTGTCTATGTCCGCATGACGGGTTGGGGCCAGGACGGCACCATGGCGATGCAGGCCGGTCACGACATCAACTATCTGGCCCAATCCGGAATCCTGTCGATGCTGGGCCGCGCCGAAGGCAAGCCGGCCATCCCATTGAACATGATTGCCGATCTGGGAGGCGGCGCCTTGTTCGCCGCATTCGGAATGCTGGCTGCCTTACGCTCGGCTTCGGTCACCGGCAGGGGCCAGATCGTCGACGTGGCCATGGTGGACGGCCTGGCGTCCCTGCTGGCGCCCTATTACGGCTTTCTGGCCGATGGGCGCTGGCGCGAGGAACGCGAAGCCAATTTTCTGGACGGCGGCGCGCCCTGGTATGATGTTTATGAGACCGCCGATGGCGGCTATATGGCGGTCGGAGCCATAGAGCCCAAATTCTACGCCAATCTTCTGCGGGTGCTGGAACTGGACTCGGGCCTTGCCACCACCCAGATGAAGCGAGAGACTTGGCCTGCCCTGCGCGGCACCCTGGCGGAATGTTTCGCCAAGCGGTCACGGGCGGAATGGGAAGTGCTTTTTGCTGATGCGGAAGCCTGCACCTCCCCCGTCCTGGGATTGGCGGAAGCCGCCGACCGATCGCGCCAATCCGACCGCCCAACCGTGATGGCGTGCGATGGGCTGCCCCATCCCCTGCCCGCGCCGCGTTTCAGCGCGACACCCACGGCCTTGCCCACGCCCGCCTCGGCCATGGGTACGGATACCGACAGGGCACTCTCCGCCTGGGGCTGGACCACCGCGGACATCACCACTGCCCGGCAGGCAGGCACTCTGCTGTAATCCAACCCCACGCCCGTCGGTATGGAGGCGCTAGGCGCAACACACCTTCAGCCAACTGGTATTGCGTTAATGGTCAGGCCATTATATATATTGAACCTTGACCATAAAACATGCAGCCGAGCCATGTCAAAAAGGCCTCTACCCGTTCCAACCGACGAAACGAAACCCTTCTGGAATGCCCTTTCAGAAGGCAGAATAAGCCTGCAATTCTGCCCGGAATGCGCCACAACGATTCACCCACCCCTGCCGGTTTGCCCGCACTGCCTGAGCGCGGCACTTGAATGGCACGACCATTTACATGCCTTGCTGAAGGGATGCACAAAGCTGTGGGTTCCCGCCCTGCAAGGACGTCCCCTGCCCCAGACCATCGTGGAATGCCGCATCGGGGACGCAACACTTGTCGTTCTGGATGAGGCATCCGTCACCGACGGCGCCAGGCCCGATGCCCGGCTGCGTCTGGGTTGCGCGCCGGATGCGGATGGGCGCCTGTGGCCCATCGTCGAAGCGGTGGAGCCTGCATCATGACCCGGGTGGTGATCGCAGGCTTCGGCAACTCCGAAATCACCCGAAAATCCGGGCGCGGCATCATCGCCTTCGCAGTGGAAGCGGCCCTGGCAGCCCTAGTCGATACTGGAATCGACCGCAACGAGGTGGATGGCTATGTCGGCGCGCCATTCGCGACCAATGCGGGTTCCCCCCATGCAGAGGGCGGGGATGAGATTTCCCTGAAGACCATGATGCATGCACTGGGATTGCGCCTGAACTGGGGTGCCGATCTCTACCGCCGTTATGCAACCGACATGGTAGCAAGCGCCGCCCATGCCCTGATCGCGGGGGAAACGCGCTATGTGCTGGGGCTGCGGGCACTCTATTTCACGCCAGAACTGGACTATGCCGTAGCCGATACCGACAAGGCCTTCGGCAACGACCAATTCACCAAGCCCTTCGGCTTCACAACGGCGGGAGCGCGCTTCGCCAGCAGGGCCTGGGCCTATATGCAGCGCCACGGGGCGGATCGTGACGACCTGTTTGCCATCGTCGATCTGGCCCGGCGCAACGCGGCGCTGAACCCCGATGCGGTTTGGCGCGACCGGCCGCTGGACCACGACACCTACATGGCGGCGCGCATGATCGCCGAACCGCATGGGCTGTTCGACTGCGACCTGCCGGTCTGCGGCGCCCAAGCCTTCATCATGTGCCGCGAAGAGGAGCTTCCGCCAAGCGCCCACCCGGCCTGGGTGACGGGGTGGAGCGGCTTTTCCTCACCGTCCAGGCTTTGGGGCCAAAGCGGACGGGCGACAGGCGACCTTGCCACCGCGCAGCTATATGACGGGTTTTCCAGTATGATCTGGGAATGGCTGGATGGCTTCGGGATCACGCCGGAAGGCGGGGCACCTGCTTTTTTTCGCGACGGCCACGCCGAATCCGGCGCGCGCCTGCCCATCAACAGCTTTGGCGGGGCGCTGGGCGAAGGTCGCCTGCATGGTATCGGCCATCTACGCGAAGCCTATCTGCAGACCACCGGGCGCGCAGGACAACGCCAACAGCGCAGCGGCCCATCGCTGGTGCAGAACGGCCCCTTCGACGATTCATCCTTCGTCCTGCTGGAACCCGAACGCCCCGGGCATCGGGCGGGAGGCCGGCGATGAAACTGCGCGACTACCTGTCCATCCCCTATCTGCTGGAAGCCGAAACGGTAGAGACGCCGGATGGCGGCTGGACACGCCGTCTACGCTACCCCGAATTGGGCAATTTCTTTGCTGAGCACGAGGATGTGGAAACCGCACTGGCGGAGTTGGAACGCCTGCGCATCACTGAAATCATGCGCCTGCTGCGCAGGGGCGAATTGCCGCCCGCGCCGCGCGCCCCCTTGGAAACCCTAGACCCTGCCTGGCTCGCCGCGCGGCTGGGCCTTACCGATCTGATCTCGGACAAATTGCAGCACGACGTCGCGGAACTGGGCCTGAAGCGCTGAGCAAAAGCCAAAAACATCGATAGGCCCCGGCCATACCGGCGGCCCGTGAATAATGGAGGAACCGACATGCTGAACCATGAAGACAACGAGACACTGGTGCGGGTCGGCCCGGGCACGGTGATGGGCAGCCTGATGCGGCTGTATTGGATTCCCTTCTTCGCCTCGAAGGATCTACAGCCCGACGGCCAACCGCAGACCGTGAAAATCCTTGGGGAAACCATGGTGGCCTTTCGCGGCAGCGATGGCCGGGTCGGCCTGGTTGACCATATCTGCCCCCATCGCGGCGCGCCCATGGCCTATGCCCGGAACGAGGATTGCGGCCTGCGCTGCGTCTATCACGGCTGGAAGTTCAACGCCGACGGGGCGGTGGCCGACATGCCCGCGGAGCCGGAACGTTCACGCCTGAAGGAACGCGTGAAGATCAAATCCTACCCCTGTGTCGAACGCAATGGCGTGGTCTGGACCTATATGGGCGACGAGCCGGAGGAGGTCCGCCCGCTTTTGCCAAATCTGGAATGGAATCTGGTGCCGGAGGAGAATGTCGTCGTCACCTTCCGCGTTCAGGAATGCAATTGGCTGCAGGCGCTGGAAGGGGAAATCGACAGTGCCCACGCGCCCATCCTGCATGGCCGCATCGACGATGGCGGGGCCATCAACCAGTGGATCGCCAAGCGCGATCTGCGCCCGACCTTCGAATGCATGCGCCAGGAATTCGGTATGTCCATCGCGTCACGTCGCGTATTGGACGACGACACGCTGTATTGGCGCGTGAACCAGTTCGTCATGCCGTTCTATTCCCTGGTACCGCCGCAATCCAACTATCCGGAACTGTCCGGCCATGCCTGGGTGCCGATCGATGACGAGAACACGCTGTGCATCATGTTCTCTTACCATCCGTCGCAACCCATGTATCCGAAGAGCCGGGACATCTTCGTCAACGGCCATAAGGGCCGCGAAACCGGCCATGCCAGTGTGCATTCCTTTGAAGACCACGGGCCGACGGTGCCTTATGGCCGCTATATCTCCAAATACCGGCGCGATACGGGCTACCACTTCGACTATGAAGCCCAGCGCGCGACCTGGTTCTCGGGCCTGCCCGGGCTATGGGTGCAGGATGCGGCCTGCCAATCGGGCGTGAACCGCATCCTGGACCGCACGCAGGAGCATTTATGCACCTCTGACACCGGCATTGCGATGACGCGCCGCCTGCTGCTGGAAACGGCGGGCGCCTTCCGGGCATCGGGCAAGCGACCCGACCGCTTCACCGACCCGGACCTCTACATGGTGCGCGCCGTTTCCTTGAAGCTTCCCGTTGCGGCCTCCTGGACAGAGGAAGGGCGCGAAGCCATGACCGCGCGCCTGGGCAAGAATTTCGGGTATGAGCTGTGACCATGCCAACCAGTACAGCAAAAGCGTTGGCGGGGCTGCGCGTCCTGGAATTGTCGGCCCTGTCCGGCGCGGTCTGTGGCCGCGTCCTGGCCGATCTGGGTGCCGAGGTGATCAAGCTGGAACCAGAAGGCGGCGAAGATTTCCGCCGCAGCCTGCCGCGCATTCCCACCCGATTGGGGGAAGAAAGCGCAGCCTGGCTGGCTTTCAATTTCGGCAAGAAGAGCGTGACCTGCGATCCTGACACGGATGACGGATTGAAGCGCTTTGCCGCCTTGGCCCGTAGCGCCGACATCATCGTCACCGATTGGGAACGCATGAACCTGGATGCGATGGATCGGCTGGCCGCCATCGCACGCCAGGCCAACCCAGCGGTAATCTGGACCGAAATTCTGCCCTTCGGTCGCGGCAACCCCTATGAGCGCTGTGCGGCAACCGATACTACACTGCAGGCGCTGGGCGGGCATTTGTACCTGAATGGCGATGTCGACCGCCCGCCGGTACGCATCGGCCTGCCCGTCGGTTTGATCCAGGGCGGGGCGGAGGCGGCATCGGCCGCGCTGATGGCCTATTGGCACCGGCTTAAAACGGGTGAAGGCCAGCGCGTGGATATCTCCGTCCAGGCCTGCATCGTCTGGACCCTGCTGAATTCCACCATGGCCTGGCAGATTCTGGGCCTGAACGAAATGCGCGGCGGCGCCATCCGCAAGGAGCGTGCAAACCGCTTCTTCACCCGCGTCGTCTGGGAAACCAGGGATGGCCATATCTTCTTCGGGCCGGTAGGCGGCGGCGGCGGCCGGGCGCGCGAAAAATCCTATGAAGCCCTGCTTGGCTGGATGGCCGAACATGGTTTCACGGACGAGATCCTGACCCGGCATGACTGGAATGGCGAAGGGCAATTCGCCATTCCGCAGGAAGAATATGATGCCGTGACCGGCGTGATCGCCGATTTCATCAAGACCCGCGCGACCCGGGAATTGATCGACCGGGCGGTGCGGGAACGTATCCTGCTGGCCCCCATCTCCACCATTGACGGGGTGTTCCAGAACGCACATTTCCGCGCACGCGGATTGTTCGTCCCGCTGCGGGACGACCGACGGGGGCTGGATGTCGAACTGCCCGCCTCCTGGGTCAGGATGGGCGCGACCCCACTGACCATTCCCAGCCCGGCCCCTGTCCCCGGTGCCAATGACGCCGATTTTTCCGATATGGTCCAAGGAGTTCCGGCATGACCCCCAAAGCTGCCGCACGCATCGCCCCAGCCGGCGCGGGAATTTTCGCGGGGTTGAAGGTGGCCGACTTCACCTGGGCGGCTGCAGGACCAATCGTCACGAAGCAGCTTTCGGACAACGGCGCCACCGTGGTGAAGGTTGAGAGCTTCAAGCACCCCGATTCCATTCGCCTGGGCGGGCCGTTCACCGGTGACAAGCCGGGCATCAACCGCTCCGGCTTCTTCGCGGATTTCCATTCTTCCAAACTGGGCATGGCGGTGGATATGAGCCATCCCCGCGCCCTGGAAATCATCCGCCCGCTGATCGAATGGGCCGATGTCGTCGCCGAAAGCTTCCGACCCGGCGTGATGGAGAAATGGGGGTTGGGATACACGGAGTTGAAGAAGATCAAATCCGATATCGTGGTGCTTTCTTCCTCCCTCTATGGTGCCAATGGACCCTGGGCGAAACATCCGGGCTATGGTGCCCAGGGCCAGGCCCTGACCGGTATTCATGCCATGACGGGCTGGCCCGACCGTGACCCGGCCATGCCGAAGGGCGCCTATTCCGATTCCGTCAGCCCGCGCTTTGCGCTAGCCGCCTTGATGGCCGCCTTGATCCACCGGGAAAAGACCGGGGAAGGCCAGCATGTGGAGATCAGCCAGATCGAGGCAACCACGCAGTTGATCTCGCCCGAAATGCTGGTCTATCAGGTGACCGGTGAGGTCGCCACGCGGTCCGGCAACCGCAAGCCGGGTTCCATCCTGCACGGCGTCTATCCCGCCCAAGGGGAAGAACGCTGGATCGCCATTGAAGCGGTTGATGAAACGCAGTGGCAGGCACTCACCGCCATTCTGGGCCACGGCACCGCGCTGGAGACTGCCCGGGCTGCAGGGCAGGATGCACTGGACCTGGCCATAGCTGCGCGCACCTCCCCGCGCGATCCGTTCGAGCTGATGGCGGAATGCCGCAAGGCGGGTGTGCCCGCCGGTGTCGCCAACAAGGCATCCGACCTGCTTGACGACGAGGTACTGACCGCGCATGGCCATTTCTGGCCACTGCATCATGAAGAGATGGGAACGCTGAAATATAACGGTCCCGCCTATCGCTTTGAGAAAACCCCGAGCGAGCTGCGCTTCGCCTCCCCCCGGCTGGGTGAGGATACCGAAGCCATCATGCTTGGAATTCTGGGGTTCACGGCCAAGGATGTCGATACGTTTCGTAAGGATGGTCTGTTGCAATGATGCCCGGTGATATTCCGGTCCGTGTCCGCCAGATGCGACGCGAGGCCGATAGTGTTGTGTCCGTCGAGTTGGATACGCTGGATGGGCAGAAGCTGCCCCCCGCCGCGCCGGGCGCGCATGTCGATGTGCAATTGGGGCCATCGATCCGGCGCAGCTACAGCCTGACGGAAGCAATCAGCGCAAGCCCGCGCCTGACCATCGCCATTCATCGCGACCCGGCCAGCCGGGGTGGTTCGGCCTATGTGCATGATGTCCTGCGCGTCGGCCAGCAAACCTGGATATCGGCACCGAAGAACAATTTCCCCCTACAAGGGGATGCAGACCGAAGCATCCTGATCGCGGGTGGCATCGGCATCACGCCAATCCTCGCCATGGTGCGGCACCTGACGGCCAACGGCCGGATCTGGCAGCTGTTCTACGCCGCGCGGACGGCCAGCGCCGCCGCCTTCAAGGATGAATTGAAGGCTCTTGCCGCCAAGGCTGGAAGTAAGGCCAGTCTGGTCTTCCATTTCGATGATGCGGCGGGCGGTGCACCGCTCAACATCGCCGACACGCTGCGCGATTGCGGCAATGCGCATATCTATTGCTGCGGCCCGGCTGCGATGCTGAAGGCCTTCGAGGCGGCCACAGCCGCATTGCCACCCACCCGGGTCCACCTCGAGCATTTCTCCTCCACCGAGGAGATCGCGCGCGACGGCGGCTTCGAGGTCGTGCTGGCGAAATCAGGCCGGACGCTACATGTCGATCAAGGCGAAACCATTCTGGACACCCTGATTTCGGCTGGCATCAGCGTTCCCTTTGCCTGCACCGAAGGCACCTGCGGCACCTGCGAAACACGGGTGCTGGAAGGCGTACCCGATCATCGGGACATGATCCTGACAGAGGCGGAACGCGCAGCCAACGACACGATGATGGTCTGCTGTTCCGGGGCCAAATCGCCTCGGCTGGTGCTGGACCTGTAAGGTCGTGAAGCGCCCGGTTTATTCCACCGGGCGCTTCAAACTCGCCAGGATTTCATCGGTCGCTTCCCCGCATTCGGGGATGACACCGCCCACGGCAGACCGCGTCATGGACATGCGGAAGGGCGGGTTGGGAACCTGGAACACACCTGCCCCGTCACGAACATCCCCCATCACGCCGCGTTCGATGGTGGCTGGGTCCCGCAAGACTTCCGCCACGCTGCGATAGCGTGAAGAAGGCACGCCCGCCTGGGTGAACAGCCGCTCCACCTCCTCTGCCGTACGGGTCTGCGACCATTCCTCGACATGGGCCGTGATCTCCCCCCAATTCGCTTCCCGCCCCGCTGTGGTGGAAAAGCGCGGATCGGCCGCCCAGGCGGGCCTGCCCAGGATCTCCACCATGCCATCAAAATTCTTCTGGCTCAGCGGCACGACGATGACGAACCCATCCTTGGCACGCACCGGCGTATAGACATGGCGCGGCTTTTCCGGGGCAAACTGGGCCGCCTGGCATTCATAGACCATCAACGACAACAGGCTGTCCATCAACGCCACATCGACCCGTTGACCCTGGCCACGACGTTCCCGCTCGAACAAAGCGGTCTGAATCGCCCCCCAGGCATAAATCCCGGCCAGCACGTCAGCATAGAAGATCGCCGTCGGCGCGGGGCGCGTCGCATCGGGATTGTAGCTCATCAAGGCCAGGTCGAGGCCTGAGGCCGCATGCATCATGGGAGCATAGGCCGGGCGGCCCGCCGCCTGCCCTTCCTGGCCATAGCCGGATATCGAACAATAAACGAGGCGGGGATTGCGTTTGGAAAGCTCCTCCCAACCCAGCCCGAGCCGATCCATGACGCCTGGCCTGAAATTTTCCACCAGCACATCCGCCTCGGCCGCCAGCGCCTGGGCGGCACGCAGTCCCTGTTCGGATTTCAGGTCCAATTCGACGCTTCGCTTGCCTGCATTCAGGGTTCCGAAATAGGTGGAATAGCCATCGCGCATGGGCTGGCGCGTACGCATGGATTCCCCACCCGGCGGTTCGATCTTCAGCACCTCCGCCCCGACATCAGCCAGGAGGCGGGTGCAGAACGGCCCCGCCATGACCTGGCTGAAATCGATAACGCGGATGGGCTTGCTGCCCCCGCCCGTCATTGCTTCAACAGCGCCCGGGCGATGATCAGCTGCTGGATTTGCGTCGTGCCTTCATAGATGGCACAGACGCGGGCATCACGGACAAATCGCTCGACCGGATGTTCCTGCAGATAGCCGGCCCCGCCGAAGACCTGCAGCGCAGTGTTGGTCACGCGGTTCACCATTTCGCTGGCGTGCTTCTTGACCATGGAAGCCAGGATAGGAACCCGCGGATCAAGGCGGTCGGTGTCGATCACATCGCAGACGGCATACAGCAGGGCGCGCGCCGCCTCGATCTCCGTAGCCATGTCGGCCAACAAAGCCTGGACCAATTGGAAATCGGCAATGCGCCGGCCGAATTGCTGGCGATCCTTGGCATAGTCCATGGCAGCGTCGAAAGCACCCTGAGCCAGACCGATGGCCGCGGCTGCCACCGTCGGGCGGTTTTCATTCAGAACACCCATGGCGTTCTTGAAGCCCTGCCCTTCGTCACCGATGCGGTTGAATACCGGTACACGCACGTCGTCCAGGAAAACGTCGCAGTTGTTGATGCCACGCAGCCCCATTTTCTTCGGGCTGCCACCGATGCGCACGCCTGGCGTGTTCATGGGCACCATGATGGAGCTGATACCGTCATGGCCCTTGCCTTCGGCCGTGCGGGCGAAAAGCAGCATATACTGTGCCTGATCGGCCTTGGTGATGAAGACCTTGGCGCCATTGATCACATATTCGTCGCCCTCGCGCCGGGCGGAGGTGCGGATACCCGACACGTCGGAGCCCGTATGCGGCTCCGTCAGGCCGATGCAGGACAGGGTCCGGCCCTCTGCCACTTCCGGCAGCCATTTCTGGCGCTGTTCTTCGGTCCCGTAATGCATCAGCGGCAGCGCCATGGCGATGGTCGTCGCGCCCACCAGATGCGAACAGGAGAAGGACGCCCGCGCCACTTCTTCCTTCGCGATGCACGACATCCGCAGCGTGCCGCCCGGACCGCCATATTCTTCCGGCACCATGATCTGCAAAAGTCCAAGATCACCGAAAGTCGGGATCAGGGAATGCGGCATCTCATCTTCGCGGTCGATCTGGGCCGCGATCGGAGCAATTTCCTTTTCCACCATCCGGCGAACGGAGTCGCGGAAAATCACCAGGTCTTCATTACCACCAGTCGTATCGAGCATGGGTGCTCCTCCCTATCTGTTTGCGATAGGTTTAATGGTAGCACCTTTAATCGTCAACGGCTTTTTCTGGGCCTGGACACCCCATCACCAGAGTGTCGAATGAACCCTTTCCAAATGCGCCCGCAACTCAGCCTTGGCCGCAGCCCAGTCGCCAGCGCGCAGATGCTCCAGGAAGGTCCGGCGCGAGGCTATCAGCTTGCCGCCGTCCATATCGGTGACCCGATAACGCAGGAAATCCTGGATAAGCTCGGTCTGGGCATCGACCGTAAACACAAGCGCGCTATTGCCGGTCAACACTCCAATCTCATGATAAAAATCCCGGGCGGAGGCAACCCTGGCCCGCGAATCGCCCCGCCGGACAATTTCCTCGATTCCCGTGACATTGGCCTCCAGCGCCGTCAGGTTCAGCGGTGCGCCGGATGCGGCGATCCGGTCGATCACCATTTCCAGGATCAGGGCGCGCGCCTCCAGCAGATCGCGCAGGCTAATCGCATTTAAGGTAACCAGATCACCCAGGGCGCGGGCGACATGCGAGGCACTGCCCTCCTCAATGAACGCTCCACCATGCGCACCCTTGCGCGTACGGATAAGCCCCGCATTCTCCAATGTCCGGAACGCCTCGCGCACGACATTGCGACTGACGTCAAGCTGCTGCGCCAATTCCCGCTCCGGCGGAAGTTTGTCACCCGGCCGCAATTCGCCGCGCAGGATCTTCTCGCGTATCCGCGCCGTCACAACCTCGAATGTCCGGTCCGCACGGATCGGGTCGAACATCGGATTTGGGGAAGAACCGTCGGTATGCATCGTCATCTCCAGTTCTGCTATCACGGTGATAACACCGTGACGACGGCAAGCCCAGCGCCCGCCTTGCGCGTTTCAAAGCGTTAATGGTAGTATCATTGCCGGAGAGTAACACAGTGTCATCTGCCGCCCTATCTTTCCGCAGCATTTTATCCGCTGCCTGCCTAGCCATCGCCATCCCCTTGGCTTTGGCCGACCTGCTTGGCGGCACCCATCTTTTCGCGGCGGCTGCGCTGGTGCTTGTTATCGCCCATTTCGCGTTCAGTTTCGACCAACTGAAAACGAATGCGCGCAGCATGCTGGCCGCGGTCACCCTCGCGGCGGGTCTGCACCTCTTGCTGGGAGGCAAGCCGGACTCTTTCGTCCTGGCAGCCAGCCAATCCATCTATCTGCCCACCCTGGTCGCAGTCATGACCTTGCTGCGGGTCGCTGCGCAGTCGTCGCCCACCGTCGGGACGGCCGCGCGCTATGTGGTGGACCAGCCACCCAGCCGCCGGTTTGCCCTGTTGGCTTTTGGAGGGCATATCTTCGGCATTCTGTTGAATGTCGGCGGGTTGCAACTTCTTCTGCATATCGCGCTGCGCCGCCGGGATGGTGTGCCAGACCATGTCGCGGAAATACAGGCACGGCGTATGACAAACGCCATTCTGCGCGGCTTCGTTGCCACCATGCTGTGGTCGCCGGTCGGGATCGCCATCAACCTGCTGATCCCGCTTCTAAGCGGCATGGATTGGCTGGACTGGTTGCCTTACGGATTCGCCATGACCATGGCCTGGCTAGTGCTGGGCTGGACCTTCGACCGGCTGGAACCGCGGCCACGCTCCGCCCAGGTTCGTACCGTAGCACCGGGCAGCATCGGTTCGCTTCTGGCGGTTCTGGGGCTCCTCATCTCCATTACCGGAACCGCGGGCCTGGCGGAAGCCCTGCTGGGCATGCCGCTCCGTGCGGCTATTCTTATAGCGGTTCCGGCCGCCACCATCGTCTGGGTTGCCGCCACTACCCCTGCCCGGTCCGATCTGTTGCCCCGGCTGACCCGGCTGGGCCAGGACGGCTTCCGGGCCCTGCCCGCCTCTGCCAATGAAATCTGCATCATGACGACAGGAGGGCTGTTGGGGCTGCTGATGGCACAGATGATTCCCGCCGCGGCCGTGTCGGGCTTTTTCTCTGCCTTTGGATTGGGGCCTGGGGGCATTGCCTGCCTGATCGTCATCACCATGGTTGTGACGGGGATAGTCGGCATCAGCCCCCTGGTGACGGCCGTGTTGTTCGTGGTCGCCGCGCAGAAGGTCGATACCAACATGCCGAACGCGATGCTGATGGCCGCCACCATGGCAGGATGGTGTTGCACAACCATGCTTTCACCCGTCACCACGACCGTTTCCATGGCCAGTACGGCCAATCTCAAATCCGCATCCACCATCGGTTTGCGTTGGAACGGCCCCTTCGCCATTACCGTCATGACATTGTCCTGCGCCGGCTTCCTGGCCTTTGGCTGGCTGGCTCTTTAGGGCCAATCGACGCCATGGGTTTGGGCGTGGCGCAAAAAAAGAGCCGGGGCATACATTTGCCTCCGGCTCTCAAGACGGCCGAACGGGTTGGACACCAAGGTCCGACCGAAACCACTCGGCCCGTTCGGAAAAGCGGCTCAGGGTCAGGAAACGGCCGCTTTCCGACGAAACATGGCTACAGCTTCAGCTTGCTGAAAATCTCGTCCCACAGAATCTGTTCCAGCTTGGCCGGATCGCCCTTGATCTGCTCCGCCGAGATCCTGTTCCACTTCTCGATATTCGCCAGATAGGTATCCATGATCGGCTTCGGATTCTTCACCCCGCGTTCCATCGCCGCTTTGGCAATCAGGTCCAGGCTGGCTTGATTGATACTGTCCAACTCGGTCCGGATTTCCGGCACCGCGTCGATGAATTTGATCTGGCCTTCATATTTGGCGCGAACGGTCTGGTCGTCCTTCATATATCCGTTGATCGTGGCCTGTGCGGTGATGAAAGGCATCTGGCGCAACACGATATGCTTCTGATCGGCCGTCAGATCATCCCAGCTGCGCTGGTTGAACACGACAAGACCCAGCCCGCCGACAACGCCCAGCGGTTCCCCGATCACTGTCTTCACCACATCATGCAGACCATATTGCTTCAGCCAGGCGATCGGCCCGACGACACAATCAAGCTGACCGCGCTCCATCGCCTCATACATATCCCCCGCACTCATATTGATCGGGGTCGTGCCCATGGCTTCGGCGGTGCGGGCCATGGCCGGCCCGCCGCCACGCACGCGCAGGCCATGAATATCCTTCAGCGAGGCCACCGGCCCACCGCACAGAAGCCGATATTCCGTCGGCACATGGCCCGTCAGATACAACACATCATGATCGGCGTAATCCTGCTGGCATTGTTGGCAATCCAGCAACTGCGTTTCCAGACTGGCCCCGGCCACCGCGATAGGATCGCGCCCAAATCCCATCATGTCTGATATGATGGACGCATGCGGCAGGTCCGACACGAAATAGCTGGACGCCACGAAACCCGCATCGGCGATGCCATCGCGCAGGCCCGGCAGCATGTCCTTGCCACCAAGAAGTTGCCCGCCCGCGAACAGTTTGAACGTCAGCTCGCCATTGGTTTCTTTCGCGATGCTATCGAACGCAGGCTGCAATGCCAGCGTGTTGTTCCCCGACGCCGGCGGAACGAAGGTGGCATAGTTCAAGTCGCGCGCGACGGCATTGCCCGTCAGAGCACCCGCGGTCATTACAGCCGCAACCAATATCGGTAACGTTTTCATGTCTTCCCTCCTAGCGCTTCGCTTTTTGTGATTGTCTGCACCTGCATCATTTCATCAGGCCGGGCAGGAACAGCGCGATCTGTGGAAACAGAACGAGCAGCACGACGACGATGAGTTCGCAGACCAGGAACCAGCCGATCCCGCTGAATATCCGGGTCAGGGGAACCTGATCGCCCACAACGCTCTTGATCGTGTAGACTGACAGCCCGACAGGCGGCGTAATCAGCCCGATCTCCACGAATTTGATGGTCAGAATGCCGAACCAGATTAAGTCGAAGCCGCTTCCTTCGATCATGGGCAGCATGACCGGCAGGGCGATCAGCATCAGCCCGATCGGATCCAGGAACATGCCAAGAAACAGGAAGACCGCGCCGCAGAACACAACGACGAAGTAGCCGTCGAGCCCTACCGAATTGAACACATCCACCAGCGCCTGCGGTACGCCCGACAGGGCCACGAAACGGGAGAGCAATACCGCCCCGATCGAAACAAAGAAGATGACGGCACTTCCGGTCAACGTGTCGCGCAGGCTCCGCCACACAACGGCCCAGGTGAGCCGTCGATAAAGGACCGCGATCACAAAGGCCAGGATGGCGCCAAGCGCACCGGCTTCCGTGGCGGTGACCAACCCGCCATACAGCCCACCGATCACACCCAGGATCAACAAGGGCATGGGCCAGACGCCGGCCAAGGCGGCGAAGCGTTCGCGCCAACTGGGCAGAATGTCGACACGCGGCGCCAGTTCCGGCTTCAGCACGCATCGGACCCAGATCATCACCGCATACAGCATCGCCGTCAGGATGCCCGGCAGAATACCGGCAATCATCAACCGCCCGATGGAGCTTTCCGAGAATGTGCCATAGAGCACCATCAGGATAGATGGCGGGATGAGCGAGCCCAACGTCCCGGCAGCCGCCACCACGCCGGTCGCAAGACCCTGATCATACCGGTATTTCAACATCTCCGGGACCGCGATACGCCCCATCGCGCTTGCTGTAGCCACCGAGGAACCGGACGCCGCCGCGAATCCCGCACAGGCAAAGTTCGATGCAATGGCCAGCCCGCCCGGCAAACGGCACAGCCACAGCCGCGCCGCGTTATACAGCGACGACACCAGTCCGGAATGGAAGGCAACAGCCCCCATCAGCAAAAACATCGGAATTGCCGACAGCGACCAATGCGACACGAACTGATAGGGAATAGTTCGTAACGCGCCCAGTGCCGGGCGGTCTCCAAGCAACACCCAAATGCCACCGATGGACACGCTGATCAGTGTGATCGCAATCGGAACACGGAAAGCCAGAAGGACCAGGATCAAAATCAGGCCGCAGCAGCCAATCGCTACATCAGACATCGGCGCGCGCCCCCCCGGCCCGGTGATCCAGTGTTCCATGGCTGCCACGCAGGATCAGGTTCATGGCCTGCAACAGGCTGATCATCGCGGTCAGGCCCATCGACACCGGCACCAGCCACCGCGTGGGCCAGACGACAATGGTCCCCACGCCCGCTTCAACCCGCCCCCCTTTCAGGGTCTCGCGCCACGCCTCCTCGCCTGCAACCCAGGCAAACAGCACCAGAAGCGCCACGCAGGCCAACAACACGGCTGCGTCCAGAAGGTCGCGCCGACGGGGCAGCATCATGGCGGTGAAAAGTTCTACCTGGATATGATCGCGGTTGGCCTGAGCAACGGGAATCGCCAGAAAGACGATACCGGTCATGTACCAATAGGATACAATTTCCAGCGTACCGGAGAGCGGTTCTTCGAACAGCTCGCGCATTACAACGTCCACGCCGACCTGCAGCATCATGGCGACCAGCGCAAGCGCGGCCAGTCCAAGATTCGCTTTTACGAGCCAGCCCAGCGCCCGTTCCACCGACCGCATATCCTTGCTTCCTTCCTCCCAATGCCCTGGCATTTCTTTTTGCCTAACCAAAGCAATGGTCCAACCATTAATATATTTATGTATGAACGTCAATTGGCGGGACGTTATCCGTCCCGCCAATGTCCACATACAGATTTACGGTTAGAGCGAGCAGGCAGGGTTAACCGGGGGGATGATGTCCTGGCCGTTGAAAAGCTTGATCAATTCATAACCCGGCTTGCCATCCGTCCCCATCACGACCTTGTTCAGACTGACCGGACGGATCAGTTGATGATCGCCCGCACGCCATTCCACGGGCCCCACGATTGTGTCAGCTTTCAGCCCTTCCATGGCCGCGATCAACTGATCGGTCTTCGACGAGCCCGCGCGGTTCATCGCCGCTGCTGCCAGCACGATGGCCAGATACTGATCGGCAGCACTGTAATCAGGCAGCATGCCGAATTTTTCCTTGAATGCCGCCACGAAACGAGCGTTCGCGTCATTCTGTATCGCTGGCACATAGGCCAGGGACTGGTTCACGCCCACAACGCCGCCCGCCTGCGCCGGAAGCGTGGCCGGAGTGGCAAAGCCGTTGCCAAGCACGGTGCCATATTTCTTGAAGAATCCGAACTGTTCCTGCTGCTTGGCAAGGTTGATGGCATCGCTGCCGATGATGGTGACGAACAGCCCATCGGCCGGGCTCTCGCTCAGTTGCGAAATATAGGTACCAAAATCCGCCGTCCCGAAGGGCGCGAACAGCACCTTGCCCAGGGTCTTGCCATGCTTCTTCAGAAGCTTCTCGAATTCCGCCGCTGCATCCTGGCCCAGCGTATAATCGACCGCGAGGATATCCCAGCTCTTCGCCCCGGAACCGGACAGAAAGCTGTCATAAGCTCCCATGATGATGCCATCGGCGGTGGAGACACGGAAATAGTTCTTCCGGCAATTCTCGCCCGTCTGCTTATTGGCCTGCGAGATTGGATCGATGACCACGGCTTTCAGCGAGGCTGCTCGCGCGCCGAGCGCCAGGGCAATGGAGGAGGTGAACATCCCCGTCATGATATTCACGCCTTCACGCTGCACCAGACGGGTTGCCGCCTGCACCGCCGCTTCCGGCGTGCCCGGATGCGTTACTTCCACGATTTCCAGCGGCGCGCCGTTGACCCCGCCATTGGCATTCACATGCTCGACCGCCAGCTTGGTACCTCGGTTGTGGGATTCATAATAGGCAGCCATGGGACCGGCATCGATCATGATCAAGCCCAACTTGACCGCGTCCTTAGCCCACAGGGTCCGCGGCATCAGAGCTGCCGTGCTCATCGCCGCCGCACCGGCAAGAACGAAGCCACGGCGATTTAATTTCCATGAAGTCGGATTCATTGTCATTTCCTCCCTTTACGTTCTTCTCTTGAGTCACAAGTCCATTGCGTACAACCCAGCCCCTACACGACTGGGACGTCTTCAGAGCGCGAACAGATGCGCGTTCCGCTCGGAATCGATGTTGTCCGTGGTGTCCTCTCCCACGATCTGGCCTTTCGACAGCACCACGAAGCGGTCGGTTACCCGCTTGACCAGGCTGTGATGCTGTTCGACGACAAGAAGCCCTGCCCCGGCACGGCGGACCTCCTTCAGGGCTTCCACTAAAATGTCCACAAGAACCGGCGCCAACCCTTCGGTCGGCTCGTCCAACACCAGAACCTGCGGGTTCGCCATCAACGCGCGGCCGATGGCCAACATCTGCAACTGACCGCCCGATAGTTCCGTACCGGGGCGATTGGCCCGCTCCGCCAGGATCGGGAACAGCTCATAAATGCGGGCCAGATTCCATTGCCCGTCGCGCCCGGCGGCCAGGCTCATCTCCAGGTTTTCCCGGACCGTCAGATTGGGCAGAATCATGCGGCCCTGCGGCGACAACGACACGCCCAGCGTCGGTGCGGTAAAGCCCGGCAGTTTCTCCACCGCCTTGCCAGCGATGCGGATGCTGCCACCGCGGATCTGCGTTTGTCCGAAGACCGACATCAGCAAGGTGGATTTGCCCGCGCCGTTGCGCCCGACAACGGCCACCGCCTCGCCCATATCGACCCCAAGCGACACATCGCGCAGGATCACGGCTTGGCCATACCCGGCCATAAGGTTGTCGAACTGCAGGAAACTCATTGCTCACTTCCCAGATAGGCTGCGATCACGGCCGGATTGGCCCGGATCTCCTTCGGGGTTCCTGTCGCGACATGTTTTCCCAGATCCAGGACGGAAATGACATCGGACAGACGGAACACCGCATCCACGTCATGCTCGACGACCACGGCCTGCATGCGGCGTTCGCGCACCAGCATCCGCAGATGGTCGAACAGGCCCGCCGTCTCCTCCGCCGACAGGCCCGCACCCGGCTCATCCAAAAGCAGAAGGGTCGGATTGCCGATCAGCCCCAGGGCGACATCCACGCGCCGTTGGACACCGTAGGCGGTCTGGCCGGCAGGAACATCCAGCACATCGCCCAGATCCATCACCTCGACAACGTCATCGACCCGCTTGTCACCCAGCTTATGGGCCACGAGCTCCAACTGCTCGCGCACCGTCAGCCCCGGGAAGATCGACGTGCGCTGGAACGAGCGCGACATGCCATTGTGACGGCGCCATATCTCCGACTTCCTGGTGATGTCCTCGCCCCGATAGAGGATGCGTCCGGATGTCGGTTTGCGTTTGCCCACGATGGCATCCATCAAGGTGGATTTGCCCGCCCCGTTCGGGCCGATGATGCTGTGCAAGCATCCACCGCCCGATACCTCAATCGACACACCGCTCAAGGCCATCACCGCGCCATACCGCACGGAGACATTGTCGACATTAAGCATCATCCCGCCCCTTCCCCGCGAAACGAGCCAGCAAGCCGGGCAGGATGGTGCCGAGCGTGACCACAAGGCCGCGCGGCATGGCTACGATCACCACGACCACCGCGATGCCGGTGAAGAGTTGCGAATAGCCAAGCGCACCGAATTCGTCCAACGCGGCGGCAAAGGCAACGCCGCCCAGAACGGGTCCGGCGATGGAGGCCAGCCCGCCGGTGATGGCCGCCAGCAAAGCATTGGTGGAGGTCACCAATCCAAATAACTCGGGCGAGACAAAACCGGATGCCAACGCCTGCAATACGCCGGCAATACCGGCAATGCTGCCCGCCAGCGAAAAGGCCAACAGGCGCGGCAGATAGGTGCCGAAACCACAGAAGCGCATGCGCTCCTCATTCTCCTTGATGGCCCGCAGGGTGCGGCCGACCATCGAATTGGCAACCAGCCACATCATCAGCCCCGTGCCACAGGCCGCAGTCCAAACGAAGGGCCAGAACACTGCCGGGTCCAAGAAGTCGAACACTTCATACCCCAGAATGGTGCCCTGGAAATTGACGATCATCCCGTCCACACCATGGGTGATACCGCGCAACTCGGGAATGGAGGTGAGATGGCGCAGCAGCTCCCCTAGGGCCAAGGTGATCATCATGAAGGCCAGCGGGCGGGTGCGCACGATGACCGCGCCCACCAGAAAGGAAAAGGCGCCGCAGAGGGCAATCGCCAGAATGGCCGCAGGCAGTCCTGGAAGGCCGCCCGTTTCGGTCAGGATCGCAAAGCCATATGCTCCAACGCCATAGAAGCTGGCGATCCCGAACAGGACCAGCCCGCATTGATGCATCAGAAAGGCGATGCCCAGCGCCAAGATACCCAACAGGAGCCCCTTGTTCAGAATGCTCAGAAGATAGCCTTGATCCAGCAGGGCAGGTACCGCGAAGCCCAGCGCGAAAACCGCCAAGGCCAGCGCGACGCGCGGCAAACGGCCAGACCCGGCGCGCAGGGGCTGTGATGATATGGTAAGCTCCGTCATCAGGCGGCCCTCCCCCGGCCAAGCCCCTGCGGGCGCCACACCAGCACGCAGATCAGCAGAAGGTAAGGCAGCAATACCGCAAGGCCCGGCGTGTGCACGGCGCCGAAGGTCTGAACAAAACCGAATAGGATGGAGGCGAGGATCGCGCCGAACAGACTACCCGTCCCGCCGATCACCACGATGATCATGCAATTGATGATCATGGCGATATCCATGCCCGGATCGATGGACAGGTAGGGGCCGACCAATACTCCGGCCAAGCCAGCGAACCCCGTGGAAAGGCAGGACACAAACAGGCTGAGCCGCCCCGCATTGATGCCCATCATGCTTGAAACCTGGGGATTCTGGCTGACCGCGCGCACAAACATGCCCATGCGCGAGAAGTTCAACCAGCAAGCCAGCGCCGCGACGGACCCCAGCCCGATCACGATCAGGAACAGCCGATAGGCGGGGTATTCCACCCCCAGCAGATCCACGGAACCCGCCAAACCCGCCGGACCGGAAACCGATTGCGGAAAGCCGCCATAAATCCAGATGATGCCATGCGCCAGAATAAGGCCGATACCGAAGGTCACCAGGGCCACTTCGATATGCGACCGCGCATTCAACGGCCGCAACACGAAGACTTCCAGCAGCAGGCCGCTGAGCCCCATGATGAGCGGTACCATGAACACCGCCGGCCAGAAGCCCATTATGGACCCCAGCGTATAGCCCAGATAGGCGCCGACCATATAGATCGCGCCATGCCCGAAGTTCAGCACGCCCCGAAGCCCGTATATCAGGGCAAGACCGCTCGCCATCATGATGTAAAGCGAACTCAAGGCGAGCGAGTTCGCAATCAGTGTCAGAGACACTTTCCCTCCTTTCCTCCCCTCGGAACCCGGCCTCGGTCTTTGCCTTGGGTCCGGCCTGCGCCATCTCGCCGAAACAATTGCGTTGCGGCTATCCGGCGAAGGCGTGCGGCTGCACCGTTTTGGGATTGATGCCGCTTAGACTTATTGTTTCGGGGCCATACGAAACGGAACGTCACCACCCCGTCAGCCCAGCTTATAGGCTGACTTCAACATCGGCTTCGGCAAAGCGTCCAGCAAAATAGCAATATAAATCCCGATTTTCGAATAGCCAATCCGCTTTCCGATTTGGGTCGGGCGCGCAAGCCCGCTAGGACTAAACCAACGCAACACTTATCGCGCGCCGTTTGACATGGCGCTCCGCGTTTGGCGGATGGGCTTGCTGGTTGGGCAAGGCGCACGGGTTCTGGGGAAGGAATTGGGATTATGCAATCGACGGATTCGATGGATCTGACGCGCGTCGGCCCGGGCACGGTGATGGGCGGGTTCATGCGCCAGTACTGGATGCCGGCCCTGTTGTCATCCGAACTGGCCGCCGATGGCGACCCCGTGCGCCTGATGCTGCTGTGCGAGAAACTGGTCGCCTTCCGCGACAGCACGGGCCGTGTCGGGATTCTGGACCATCGCTGCCCGCATCGCTGCGCCTCGCTGTTCATGGGCCGGAATGAGGAGAAGGGCATCCGCTGTGTCTATCACGGCTGGAAATTCGCTGTGGACGGAAGCTGTGTCGACATGCCCTCCGTCCCCGCCGACAAGGACTTCAAAGACCGCGTCCACGCCAAGGCCTATCGCACGCATGAGGCCAATGGCCTGATCTGGTGCTATATGGGCCCAGACCAGGACAACCCGCCGCCCCTGCCCGCCATCGAAGCCACCATGCAGCCCGGCGCCCATATCTGGGCTCTGCAACGCGAATGCAATTGGCTGCAGGCCCTGGAAGGCGATATCGACACATCCCATGTCGGCTTCCTGCATGTGGGCTCGCTCACCCTCGACGATATCGACGACAATCACCCGATGCGCCCAACCGTGCTGAACCGCGCCCCGGAATATGAAGTTCAGCAGACCGAATGGGGCGTCATGTATGGCGGCTATCGCCCCAATGACGATGGGCGCACCTCCTGGCGCGTGGCCCATTTCATGTTCCCCTTCTGGACGCAGACCCCGAACAATGTCTTCCAGAACCGCGCCATCGCGCGTGCCTGGGTGCCCATGGACGACACCCATTCCATGCTGTTCGACATCACCTGCGGCGTGGATGAGGGCAACCCGGCCTATACCTCGCGCCGCAAAACGGGCGAACTGCTGTTCGAACCCTTCCAATATCAACCCAATGGCACAGGCTGGCATGACCGCTGGAAATGCGTCGATACCCAGGCCAATGATTGGGGCATCGACCGCGAAAGCCAGCGGTCGGGCCGGCAATATACCGGCATCGCCAACATCACCATCCAGGATCAGGCCATCACCGAAAGCATGGGGCCGATCACCGATCACAGCTTTGAAAACCTGGCCCCCACCGACCAGATGATCGCGCGCACCCGACGGCGCCTGCTGCAGGCCGCGCGCGCCCTGCGCGACAAGGCAATACCAGCCCCGGGCAGCCGTGAACCGGATGTTTTCTACAACGCCCGCGCAGGCTCCTTCCTCCATCCCGCCGGCGAAGCCCTCCAAGACGCCTATCAGGCAGCCCTCAAAACCGCCCATCGATGGCCCGAATCCAAACAAAAACAATCCGAACCGGCAGAATGAGGCAGCGACATGTACCAATCCGCAACCGTCACCCCCGCCGCGCCCGGCACGGAAATGACCTCCCAGCCCATGCAAGAAAGATCGTCCATGCAGGTCAGGATCAAATCCATCCGCTGGGAGGCCGAGGGGATCAATGCATACCGGCTGGAACCGCTGGATGGAGCCCACTTGCCTGCCTTCGATCCCGGCGCGCATATTGATGTGAAGCTGGGTGCCAATCTGGCGCGCAGCTATTCCCTGACCAACGATCCGGCCGACCGCAGCCATTATGAAATCGCGGTCCACAACGCGCCAAACAGCCGGGGCGGGTCACGGCTGATCCATGACAGCTGGAAGGCTGGCGATATCGTGGAGATTTCACCGCCCAGAAACAATTTCCCGATGGCGGAAAGTGCCGGTCACACCGTCCTGATCGCGGGCGGCATCGGCGTCACCCCCATGCTGCCCATGATCGCCCGGCTGGATGCGCTGGGACGCAGTTGGGAACTGCACTACGTGGCCCATAGCTCGGAACGGGCGGCTTATCTTGACCGGCTGCGGGGCCGAGACAATGTCCATATCCAGTTCGACGGCGCCGAAGGGGCGAAGCGGCTGGACATGGCCGCATTGATCACGGGGGCGGATCGCGATGCCTATCTGTATTGCTGCGGCCCGACCGGCATGCTGGATGCCTTCGTCGCCCTGACCAAGAACCGTCCGGAAGGCCATGCGCGCATCGAATATTTTACCGCCAATATCGAAGCGGCGCTGGATGGCGGTTATGTGTTGGATCTGAAGCGGTCGGGCAAATTGGTGGAAGTGGAAGCCGGTACATCCATGCTCGATGCGCTGCTGGATGCCAATGTCGATATCGGCTTTGCCTGTTCCGAAGGGATCTGCGGCACCTGCCGCGTGAGCGTGCTGGAAGGCGTACCGGATCACCGCGACCAGTTCCTGACCGACGCCGAGAAGGCCGCGAACCGCGATGTGATGGTCTGCTGCTCGGGCTCGCGCTCGCAGAAACTGGTTCTGGATCTGTAGGACGAGGCAATGGATATGACCGAGATCGAACTTCCCGAGCCGGCCCGTTTTTCCTTCACGGGGCGCTCCGCCATCGTTACCGGATCCGGCTCCGGCGTGGGCGAAGCCATTGCCCGCATGCTGCACGTCAATGGCGCCAAGGTCCTGGTGAGCGACGCGAAGGGAGAGATGGCCGAAGCCGTCGCGACCTCCCTCGACCCCCGTGGGCAAACCGCCATGGCCATCACGCTCGACGTGCGCGACAAGGCTGCCTTCATCGCCGCCCGGGACCGGATGCTGCAATCCTGGGGCAAGATCGACATCGTCGTGAACAATGCCGGCTGGGCAAAGCGCACACCGACACCTGACATCACGCCTGAGGAATTCGACGATGTCAGCGCGGTGAACATGCGCAGCGTATTTCTGTCCTGCCAAATCTTCAGCGAACCGATGACAGAGGCGGGCTATGGCCGCATCGTCAACATCACCTCGCTTGCCGGGCAGAATGGCGGAACCGTCGCCTCGCCGCATTATGCTGCCTCTAAGGCCGGCGCGATCATGCTTACCAAATATTTCGCGCGCTATCTGGCTTCCAGCGGGGTAACCGTGAACGCAGTCTGCCCCGGCCCGATCGATACCGCCAAGCAACGTATGACACCGCAGACCATCGCGCGGGTGGAATCGGAAGTCCCGATCGGCCGCTTCATGCGGGTGGACGAAATTGCCACAGCGACCTGCCTTCTGGCCTCCGATCAGGGCGGGTTCTTCGTCGGTGCGACGCTGGATATGAATGGCGGGCTCTATCTTCGTTAGGCATCGGTGCTAAATTGACCCACGCCTTGGCGAAGAACCTGCCGGGGCGCGTCCAACAGCCCGCCGGAACACCATGTCCACACGGCCTCACGATCTCAATCTGCGGCATTTACGGGCGCTGGTGGCTATTCGACAGCATGGGCGCCTGGGCAATGCTGCTGATGCGGTGAACCTGTCGCAGCCCGCTCTTACTCAAGGGCTGGCCAAGCTGGAAAGCCAATTCCGCTATCCGCTGTTCGAAAGACGGGCCAGTGGGATGCTGGCAACCAGTGTCGGCAATATGGTGGTCGATCGGGTGGAAGCCGCCCTGCAACATCTGTCGAAGGAAACGCGGAAGATGAACCGCACCTTCGCTGAGCCGGACCGGCTGCTGACCATGACCCAGCTTCGCGCCTTCCTCGCCCTGGTCGATGCCGGCAGTTTTACCGAGGCTGCAACAGCGGTGGGTCTGTCACAGACAGCGGTCCACCGAGCGGTAGGCGATCTGGAGCGGATCATGGGCCTGGCCGTGGTGGAACGGCGCGGACGGGGCATCTGGGTGAACCGCAACGGCCGCAGCTTGGCGCGTGGGGCGCGCCTTGCCATGGCGGAACTGGCGGCTGCCCTGGCGGATCTGGGGTCCGACGATGACGGGGAGCAACTGTCCTTCGGCGCGCTGCCCACATCCCGCCCCTTCCTGGTGCCCGCCGCGCTCGCGCGCATGCACAAGGATCACCCCAACGCCCGTTTCGAGGTTCTGGAGGGGAATTGGCGCGAAATGCAGGACCCGCTGCGCGACGGTATCATCGACATGGTCGTAGGCGGGTTGCGCCCCTATGAGATCAACGATCTCACGCAAACACCGATCCAGACCGACCGGCTGGTAATCGCGGCCGGTGCCGGCCATCCCCTGGCCGGGCCGAGTGCTGCATCCATCGAGGATCTGGCCCACTATCCCTGGATCCTCTCGCCGTCGAACTCCCCCCTGCGCACGGAATGGGAAAAGCTGTTCGCCGGGGCGGAAAGGCCAAAAACGCCGGTCGAAACCGGGTCGGTCATGATCATCGGGCGCCTTCTGACCGAAGGAAATTTTCTGACCTTGCTGTCGCCCCTACAGGTGGCATTGCAGGTGAAGGCGGGCCTGCTTGCAACGGTCGGCCCGCCCTTGGAGCAGAGTACGCGCACGATCGGTGTGATCACCCGCGCAGGATGGCGCCCAACCCAGTTGCAGAAGCATTTCATCGAAACCCTGCATGAAGCGTCCCGCGACACCGCCGGCCAATATGGCCAATCCATCGTGGCGCTGGGCTGGGTCTAGTCCTTTTTTACAAGGCCGCCAAATGCCGCTGACACGGAAGCCCTCGCCTTGGAACGTCGGGGGGCATCGTTGGCGGGCCAACGCTCAATCCGCATTTTCCTATAACGCGACACGTTTCCGATTTGACCGGCGCGATGCCGTCCGGGAACAGTGGGGTGGAGAAATGTCGTGGGCTCCACGACTATGCGCTCGAATGAGCCCAAAGGGAGGACAAGGATGTTTCTGAAGAATATGTGGTATGTCGCGGCCTTCTCGCAGCATCTGGCTGCAGGCCAGATTTTGGCGCGGACTTATCTTGGCACGCCCGTCGCGCTGTTCCGCACGGCTGAGGGCAAGGCAGCCGCGGTGGAGGATCGCTGTTCGCACCGCGCGATGCCGCTCAGCGCGGGCCATGTGGATGGTAACATCATCCGCTGCGCCTATCACGGTGTCGAGTTCGACTGCACCGGTGCCTGTACCACCATTCCCAATCAGAAGCGTATTCCGCCTGCGGCCAACATTCGTGGTTTCCCGGTGCATGAGAAGGATGGTCTGATCTGGATCTGGATGGGCGATGCGGCCCAGGTCGACCCGTCCACCATCGTCTATAATTTCGAGCATGTGGAAGAGAACTGGACATGGAAGCCCTTCTACTTCCACGTCAAATCCAATTGGCAACTTCTGGTCGACAACATCCTGGACCTGACGCATCTGCCTTATATCCACGCCCGTACGATCGGGGGCAATCCGCAGCAGCATTACGAGGCGGAAATGAAGGTAACCTTCGACGGTCACAAGGTCAGCCTCGACCGGCGCATCCCCAATTCGATTCCCCCGAAAGCCTATATCGATGCGAAAGGCTTCAAGGGGCGCGTCGACCGCTGGCAGGAGGTGCGTTTCGAACCGCGGACGGGCATGGTGTTGCGCGTCAATGCCGGTGCCTGCGATGTGGGAACAGGTGCCTATGAGGGCAACCGCGATCACGGTTTCATGTTGGTCAATGTGCACTGCATAACCCCGGAGACCGAAACCACCTGCCACTATAATTGGTCCATCTGCACGACGGCGCCGCGCGACAGCGGCGTCCCGGAAGTGCTGTTCGAACAATTCGAGCAGACCATCCGTGAAGACGAGGAAGCGGTGGCCTTGCAGCAGATGCGCATCAATGACGACCCGACCCGGCCCTTTGTCGGCATCGCCAGTGACGGGGCGGTCAACCAAGGGCGTCGCCTGATATCCGCCCTTCTGGAAGCAGAACGGGGCGGCACCCTGGCTGCAGAGTGACGTAATCATCAGCCCTGAAACGGGCATCCGTACAGGCTGCCGGCTGCTGAGCCATGCAGGTTCTGAACCGCTAGGTGAACCATGCCCGGGCCGTCCTGGCGGACTGGAAAGACGACTGCGGCCCAACCCGCCCTGGGCGGCATAGCACCAGTGCAACTCCTGCTGCGGACGGCCGCAGTGGCCGGAGATGCGATCACGCCCTCCTGATGCTGTCATGGGACAAGCCGGTCCTCGACGGTGCCGGTATAAGCCCGGCTTGGACCTGTGGGTGTATGAGTATGTGCCATGATGCAGAAGCCCCCGTCGTGGGGGCTTGATGCATGGTAAGCGTCCTGAGAGATTAGGTGACAGATCGTACCGGAGAGCGGCAGATCTCCGTCATCATCCATGGAGATCACACGGAAACGAAAAAGGCATACTGATCTGGTTCGGGTGAACGTCGAAATCCTGCGCCAGCTCGATCAGCGTCTTCTCGCCCTTGATCGCGGCTACCGCTACTTTCGCCTTGAACGCAGGGCTGTGGTTCCGGCGTGGTCGTCTTGCCATGGTCTTCTCCCCACTTGCAGCATCATGCCGCCATTGCGCGGAAAATCCACCTATCCCAACTGTTCAAATTGCCCGAACCACTTCTGTAGACGGCGGTCTGACCCGCCTCGTCGGTCATCTTGGTGACGCGCTCGGCATTGCTGCGGACCCTGGCCAGGGCCATGTCATCCATTTCATCGACAGCTGACCTGCCTTGAGAAATCTCCTCCGGTTTGAAGTAGAGTCCGGCCCAACAAAGGACGGACGATATGAAGCGCAGCAGGTTCAGTGAAGAACAGATCATCGGCATCCTGAAAGAGCAGGAGTCCGGGATGGCGACGGCGGATGTGTGTCGCCGTCACGGTATTTCGAGCGCCAGCTTCTACAAATGGAAGGCCAAGTACGGCGGCCTTGAGGTGTCGGAGGCCCGGCGGCTGAAGGCGCTTGAGGATGAGAACGCCCGGCTGAAGAAACTGCTGGCGGAATCCATGCTGAACGAGGCCGCGCTCCGCGAGCTTCTGGGAAAAAAATGGTAGGGCCCGCCGCCAAGCGGGAAGCTGTCGCCCATCTGCGAAGCGCCTTCGAGATGAGCGAGCGTCGGGCCTGTGGCGTGGTTGCGGCGGATCGCAGCATGATCC
>Ga0209066_10000533_pt1 | contig 54710 bp, 41 predicted proteins | sample All_14_2_FD_187198 | JGI IMG/M metagenome (GOLD analysis project Ga0209066, IMG submission 187198) | Freshwater microbial communities in response to fracking from Pennsylvania, USA - Allegheny Zone_MetaG_DW_15 (SPAdes) (version 2) ...
CCTTCGCTCTTTGTCCATATACTTTTGAAAATTACTTTTTCATTTCTTCCGTTTTATCCACTCAAATTCGAACGATTAATGGAGAGGGAGCGAAGGGCGAGCGAAGAGCGAAGGGAGAGGTAAGCCTAAAACTGGAAATAAATGAAAGGTTGAAAACTGGCAGAATAGGCCTGATAACAAATTAAAGCGACCACCAGAAACATAACAGCCTTTAAGAGTAACGGACTATCGGAATAGCTTTCAAACATCCATGTTTTTAGCCGATCGGGCAACCAATGGGTTATATAACCCAACAGCATAACCAAAAAAACACCTTTATACTCAACTAACACTGTTAAAGCCTCACTCCATCCCATATTATTCGAGACTTGGTTATACCACGATGCAATATGTTCCATGCTCTCTCCTCTAAAGAAAAGTCGCGTAAAAGTGATAAAACAAAAAGTCAAGGTTATCTTCCAAATAACAGCAAGATACCCTTTACTCTCCTCCCATGGAGAGACATTTCGCCAATATTTATAAAAGATGATTCCTAAACCATTCAAGCCTCCCCATATAACAAACTTCCATGATGCACCATGCCATAAACCACCAATGAGCATCGTAAGCATTAAATTAATATTCATGATCAAATACCGGTGCACAGAATCAAAATAGGAGCTCAAGGCCAAGAAAGTAAACACTACAAACGCAATGGATAAAGTGACAATTAAACTTCCTGATGCTAATGAAACCCCGGTGAGAATGAGACCCGTGATTAAGATACTTGCATATGATCCTGTTTTGTTTCCCCCCAATGGGATGTAGAGATAATCTTTCAGAAAAGAGGAGAGAGAGATATGCCATCTCTTCCAAAACTCCCCACAGTTTAATGCCTTATAAGGGGAGTTAAAATTAAGAGGAAGATGAAAACCCATCAAAAGAGCCAAACCGATAGCTATATCGGTATAACCTGAGAAGTCACCATAAATCTGTAATGAATATCCTACCAATGCCATCAAATTTGTAAAACCACTGAACATCGAAGGAGCATCAAAGACCTTATCAAGAAAATGCATCGCTATGAAATCAGCAAAAACCATCTTTTTTATAAGCCCTTTTAAGATCAGAAAAGTCGCCCTGTTAAACTCAGCACGCTTAACTAATGTAGGCCTTTCAATCTGCGGAATAAACTCGGCTGCTCTTACAATTGGCCCTGCAACCAAATGGGGGAAAAAACTTATAAAAAACCCATAATCAACCATCGAGTTGATCGGCTCTAGCTTTTTCCTATAAATATCGACACAGTAGGTTATCGTTTGAAATGTAAAAAATGATATCCCAATAGGCAATATAATGGTATCAACTCTAAAAAAATCGCTTTGAAGCAGTGCATTTCCCCAAGCCGACAAGACATTTGTCACAACTAAATCAGCTCCGAAGAAATCATTCAATGCATCAACTAAAAAGTCGGCATACTTAAAATAGAATAGGAAAAACAGATTGAGAATAACACTAACCGAAAGCCATACTTGCTTTATTACATTCCTCTTCTCATAATAAATAGCCTTTCCAAGCCAAAAGTTTGAAAGGGTGGTAAACAATAAAAGCAATACAAAAAGACCAGATGTCTTGTAGTAAAAAAAGAGAGAAACAAAAAAAAGATAGGTTGTCCGTATACGAATATTCCTATAAACTAAAACGAAGAAAAGGTAAACCACAGCCAGAAAAATCCAGAATGCAGCCTGGGTAAAGATCAAAGGGAAGGCCTCAGAAAAGGCAAAGATCTCGGTTAATCTGCTCATTTAGGCTCTCCTTTCTGAATGGGTTGTATAGTTTTACTATTATTATCGGTAATAGCTTCAACAAAGGCTTGCCAAAAAAGATCTCCTATCAGATCATACCCTTTACGAGTAAAATGAACCCGATCTCGACTCATTAATTTGTTGCGATGCCACTTCCCGGAAGAACCTAGTCCGCCCATTATACCATAAAGATCCCAAACCGGCATCTTGTACTTTCTACCTAACCCATGAATAATGGCCTGTTGCAATCGTGTATTCTTATTTGGACGCCTCTTTTTGTAGTAGCAATCATTTGGGACGGTAAGAACTATTGCCACCTCCTTATTTAGTTGAAGCATCGTCTCAATCATCGCCTCATACCTCTTGCGAAAAGCAACCGTATCAAAGTTATTTGTATAAGCATCGTTGGTGCCAATGGAGATAATCGCCAAATCAACGGTAAGCTTCTTAAGCTGCGGATAAAAATACTCACACCTCTTATACGTAGCAAAAGAGGCTCCATTAACACCTATGCTATGATAAACTAATTGCCCCTTGGAATTGATGATCTCAACTCCCATAAGTAGCAATCCATCACCGGTAAGATGAGGAGTTAGGGTGTCCATTCCTGGCAATAGGCTATCTACCCCTGTTACCTCTTCAGCATTCGGGGATATGGAATCATACCCACCTTCTTGAACTTGATACCCCTTTTCGAGGTTTTGTTGAAGGCTAATGTATAATGATTTCACAGGCTCAGAAAACCGAAAAACCTGAGATAAAGAGAGAGAATCATAACTAGCAGGCGTTGCATGCTGATTGCCGGAAAAAAGAGTAAGCCTTGTTTCTGGCGATGATGCCTTATAAAACACTCTTACTTTATCGAAACAATAGGTGGTATCATTAAGACTCTCTTTTGAAGAAGGGCTAAAGAATAACGTGTCGTGATTATCAGTCAGTTCACAAGTTATTCCCGTAATACCCCATTTCGAAGAGTCCTTGATTAAAGAGGATCGGAATCCCTTCCACCTAGATTTATTCCCAACGAAGGTGTAGTTAACCGGGGCATTTGTTCGGGCAAGACGATAGGGAAAAACAAGACCTCTTGAGACCGGTTTATTATGGATAAATGAAAAAAAGCGATGTCTAAGTTGGTCTGAATAGATATCAGCTTGAATATGCGAGCCTCCTATATGGATAATAGAGAGAACTCCTGTATCTCCATTTTTAATACTATTAAGTTTATTTAGGAAGTGAAGAAAGGATTCAGACTCTCTGGCATAATAGAGCTGATTTTTATCGTATTTCACCAAAGTTGGATAGGCCATAAATGTGGTATCAAGATTTCCAGCTAAAACACTATAAGCCACTATCCATGTGAAAAGTATAATTAATAACCTCCTCATTTCTTTGTTTTTACTAAATCAAGACTAAGAGCCGTAAAGAAAAGTTCAGAGATGACACCGGTGCCTTTAGGAGAGAAGTGGGTATAATCATCTCCCGCAAGACCCTGTTTGACCCATTCAGGCATAGATCCACTCCCACCCATTGCTTTGTACATGCTCCAATAGGCATTTCCATTGGCGATATTAGCCTCTAAAAGCAGTTTATCCATATATGGCAGGAGAGGATAGGTTCGCATCTCACCGCCTATTCTTGTCGACATATCCGTTGGCCCAATAAAAATCACCTGAACCCCAGAAAGATGCCTTTTTACCCATGAAAGATGCCGCATTAACCCCTTCACATAATCCCTGACTTGAGTTGAATCTTTTACATAAGGGATTGTATTTCCCCCATATTGGAAAATCACCAGATCGGGAGAGAGGTTTCTTCCCATAGCACCGAATACTTGTCCATTCATGTTACTAAAAACGGTACCGGAGCATCCCCTCATGGCTATATTATCTAAAGATATGCCTCCAGAGCCATCTATTGTTAACCCATAGAAATCAGGAGAATCGACACCCTCCAACTCGATAACTATCTTAGCCGGAGTAGCATTGAAAGATAGATCAACGGCATGATACATGCCATCTGATTCAAGGAAACCCTCTTTCACTGATACTCCATCAGAAAAGACTCTAAATCTGACGGGGAAAAATGAATTTCCATAATGAAGTTTAATATGAGAATAACGTTGAAGACGTTCAAAGGCTCCTTTATGCGGACTAATCTCTATGGACGCTTTAACCGGAGTTCTATTAGCAATGTGGCTAGAGTCAATTGACCCGGTTAAAGGAGGGGTAAATCGCGAAAAAGAGTTATAAATTCCATACTCTTTATGTTTCTGAACTCTTTGTGTTGGATCAAAAGCGGCATACCGGCTCCAATTTCCAATTGGAGTAACTCTGATAGCCAAGTGTTCATAAACTTGAAGAATTGGGATGAAACCGGGGCCGCCCCCGCCATAGATCCCCTGTAAACGATTCCTGATATATCCAGAGATTCGATCCCCCTCAATTTGAGAATCGCCATAATGGAGGATACGACAGCCAGATGAATTGAGCTTTTGATGTAAACCCTCAATAAATGAAGCCTTATCACTTGGGTATACAATATGGACGATATCTGAAGTATCTAAATCAGAGAAATCAGGAAACCGACGTGTATTAGAATCAGGAAGCGATTTAATAACCTCCGCTACAATGCTATCTGCCCGAGTATTCGCTTCTTCATGTTTCACTCCAAAAAAGTGGGAAACTGTTGGATACTTCACCAGATGACCAAAAACCTTAAATCCATCCTCGGTGATGCCGCCGCCAAGATCATGCTCTTTGCTGAGAAACATAAGCATTAAAAGCATTGAAAAAATAGTAAGAATGAAAGAGAGTATTCTTTGAGGTTTCATCTAGCAGTAATCCAGGCGAGTGATTTGCGGCAAAAATAGAAAAAAGTAACCTAGGGTAACGACCTTATTCTATCTTTGCTCAATAAATATCAATTTAGTCATGCCACTTTCTCCTAAAACATTGCAGATACTCTACTATTTGGGAGTAACAGCTCTTTTACTTGGCGCTATTGATCCATTGGAAGGTTCTATTCTGATTGCATCTGGAGCCACACTACTAACAGCAGTAAGCCTATTCAAAAAGGATCGTCATAAGACCATTTTCCTATTGAGTACCATTGGCATACTTCTGGGAGTCGGCTTAATGTGGTTCTTCTCCTCATTAGGTGGCTTTGGAGGTAATAGCGGAAGACCTATGTGGTATGGGGTTTTTCTACTACCCTATCCTTTAGGTTGGCTAGCCATTGTCATTACTCTTTTGGTAAGGCTTTTTAAACCAAAAAAATAAAACTATTCCTACTTATTTTTCTCGGTATACTGTTCGGCAAAATCGATTGTCGCCGTCCAACTCCATTGCTTATGGGGCGCAATAGCGACGCCAACTCTTGTAAATACCGGCGTCAAAATATTTTCACGATGTCCACGTGAAGCGACGCCATCATCTACCAAAAGTTGAATAACAATTTCTCTTGCAGTAGATTTCCCTGCCGAGAGATTCTCTCCTGCATATCCATCCCTTACCCCATAACGATTCATCCGCACAAAAGGGTCAGCGCCATCAGATCCATCATGATCGAAGAAATTCCTTAGTTCCATATCCCTTGCATGATCTCTTGCCGCTTTACTGATCCCTTCAGATGCCCTTAAAACCCCCATTGCGGGCGTCTTCTTCATTGCCTTGACACACTCTATAACCGCTGCTTTCCCTTCATTAGTCATCAATAATCTGCCATCCTCTTCTTGCATCGTATAAGGCTCATTAGGTAAAAACCAAGCTACTCTTGGTTCGATGTACTCTGTGGCATACCGTGATGGATCTGTTCTTGCCTTACATAATTCTACGATGACTAGATTCTCCTCCTGACTTAGATAATCCACCTTTAATAAAGTCGCTCCTTCAGGAGTCCATGGATCAATGGTCTGTCCTATTACAAAAGAACAAACAAAAAACATCTTCATAGCCAAACTGGCAACTAAGACTCGGAATTTAAAACTTTTCATTAGCCTAGAATTCAATTTATGATAATATTAACCCAAATGATCCCTTTATATTATCCTGAATGAAAATTAGAGATAGAATGCTTTTTTCACTGCCAATGAATTAAGGCAATCCACATAACTATGGTTAAACTCTCCTACCTCATCAAAGATATACTCTAGGGATCGTCTATTCTTTAAGTGAGCTGTTTCATAAACAACCATTAAACGTGGAATCTGTCCTAAACTCTTCAAACCACCCTTTAGAACCCACTCCTCCATATGTTCTGCATCAATTTTTATAACAACCCCTCTGTCAAACGATGGATTAAGTTGTTCCAATAAGATATCGAGAGTGGTCAGTGGTACTCGTTCACTAACCCCTGTGCCGGGGGCAAATAGTGAGGCCAGGCCACTAGCTCCTTTATTCACTGTCCTGATAGCAAACTCAGCAGTCCCTAAATGATCACTTAAAGCCGCTTTCACTGTAGTAACTCTCTCTTCAAGTCCGTTTAAAGCGAGATTCTTTGTAAGACTTTTAAAGTTATCCTCTACGGGTTCAATGGCGATACAACTCTTTCCATTTTTAGCCATCCAAACTGAATACTCTCCAACGCAGGCGCCAACCTCTATAAAAAGGTCAAAACAAGACAATGAATTTGATATCAGTCGTTTAATCTTATATTCATATCCTCGGTTAGCATACATAAAATCAGTGGTATGTGCGCGACAATATATCTTTCCCATTCCTTGATTAACATACATATCTCGCTTTGGAGGACGCCCAGCCAAAATATATACGACCCCATTAATCATCCAGTTAAAATCTAACCTTAACGCACTATGGCCGAAATATCTTATATAGGTTCCGGCCTTTTCTTTTATACTTACCTTCATTAGTCTACAGAATTAATTCTTATAATCTTTATTCACTTTTCGTCATCTTCGTGACAATTCTTAGCCTTAAAAACAAAATCGCAGCAATGGCACACATTAGCGGCGAGATGCCATAAACCCACCAATATTCATTTGGTTTATACTCTCCAACTATTACAATTAAAAACTGAATTCCTGATGCAAATATCTCAGCAAGAACAAAGAAAGCAGATACCTTAAAAGGGCTTACAATCAGCTTCCAACTATAAACAGTAAAAAATAACAGAAGTAGCATTAGTCCATCTATTATCCCTAGCCATAAAAAACTATAACTAAGCATATATGCCAGAGAGTCACATGCCAGATGAAGGACAATTCCAGCGGATAATAGAACCAATGGAATTCGCCATTGTTTCCGATACAGAGCGATTAAAAAGAAGCTGAACAATAAAACGCCAATGTTCATATGGATCCAATGCAACCCCAAAGAATTGGCGGCTCCATCATCTAACTGGTACCTTAACATATGATCAAAATCTATCACTGACCCAAGCATTATCCAAAACACACTTCGACTAATCGAGAGGTTTTCCTTGCGAGCAACCAATGTCCCAAGTAATGCCGATGATATTATGTGACCTCCTGCGTACATATTTTTATTTCAAAGATATCTCTATTACTTGAATACTAATTCAAATCCTACCAACAGGTTATCCATTTAATTAAGTACTCACTTCCAAACAACCGGGATAGGTTTACCATTATTGATATACCAACTTCTGACTTCCAGCCCTTTTTTAATCTTATCCAAATCTATTGGCTCATTAAAAACCACTTGAAAGCATTTTTTACCATCCAACAAAAATAGATTGTCAGAACAAGTATAGTTAATAGAATGATCATTTAAAGAAATCATTAAATCTGGGATAGGGGTATCTGACTGAAAAACTATTTGACAGATTCGGCCATTAATACTTAACTCACCATCTATTCTTGCATTATGTCTCCCTTTTTCAGAGCCTGATATACTACAGATCAACTTTTCTTTAGCCATTTCGGTTGGAACCAGTTTAAAGCTATGTTGACCTGATGATGGCTTCATCTCTTCAATAAGAAAGTCATTTGAAGATTGAAATAAAGGCATAGAACTTTCTTTCTCTTTATGTAAGAAAGCTGAATCAATCTTAATTATTATAAGATCTGGCTTTGCTAAACCAGGAAACCCATACTCTTTCATGGCTATTACAGAAGAGAGTGTGATGGGTTTTCCGGCTTCTATATTTTTTAAACGATCAAAAACGGCAACTCTAGTCCCTTTTGAATAGCCAGTTAACGATAAAAAACAAGAGTCGAGAGGGTAATCTGACACTAACATAGCAACCGGATTTCCGGCACTTCCACCTTCTCCAACCATTATTGGGGCGAAGAGCCTCTTCAACGAAAACCAGGCAGCTTTAGGTCTTAAATAGTAATCCAATACTGACCAAGAAGTTACAGGCCAACAATCGTTTAATTGCCAAAAAAGGGTACCTGAACACTTTGGCATACTTAATCTATGTGATTCAATGGCAATGGTAAGAGCATCCTTTTGAACTATCTGACTGAGGTAAACCTGTTGATCAAAAGAATCTGGGGCACTATAGTATTGGTTTATGGCGTTTCGGATAATTTCGCGGCCTCTTGGATGCTTTTGATGGGCAGCTAACAAAGAATCCTGATCGCTCAAAGGCCACAGACCTTTAGACCAATCATAAATCGTTCTTTTGTCAGGATATGCTTGAAAACCATACTCACTGGCAAATCGGCCGGTCTTATCCCTATAAACTTCGAATGGCTGCTCACCCCACCAAACGCCCCAGTAGTGTTGATCTCCTTCTATTAGACTCTCTTTGCGCCCCCATCCATGCAATGGAGAAGAGGCAATATAGGAAGTCAACGAATCATATTTTTTGACTAACCTTGGAAGTAATTCATCAAAAAGGGCTTTATGTCGACCTTCTTGAAGAATGGAATCATTTACAGTGTAATTTAATGCCTTTTGATAACCCCAGTTCTTCCATGCCTCATCCACTTCATTATTGCCACACCATAAAGCAAGCGAAGTAAACTGCGAGAGCCTCTCTATTTGCTCTGTTGCTTCCTTCTCTACACTACCCAAAAATGCCTCAGTAGCCGGATAAAAATAACAAGCAAACATGAAATCTTGCCAAACCACTATCCCTAAAGAATCACATAGATGATAAAACCTATCACATTCGTAAGTTCCTCCACCCCAAACACGAAGCATGTTAAACCCACTTTCATGACACATTGTTAACATTGAATTCAGTTTCCCCAGATTCATCAAAGGAAGGAAACTCTCACTTGGTATATAGTTTGCGCCTTTGGCAAAAAAGGGGACTCCATTACAGCTAAAGCCAAACGAACGGCCAAGAGAATCACTTAACTGGTTTAATTTTAAAGTTCTAACACCAAAGCTGCGAGTCTTTCTGCTTATTGGCTGCCTGTTTTCTTTCAACACTGCGATAGCCGAATAAAGCTGCTGATGCCCCATCCCATTAGGCCACCAATAATCAACATTTGCGGCCTTTAATGGGAAAGTATACCATTTACTTTCTCCAAGATAGCTAATATGAATCGAAGTATCTATTCCTAATTCAGGTATCGATAGCAAGAGATCTAAATCCTTTCTGATCCGTCCGGCCAGTTTAACACCACACTTAAGCTCAGCCCCTCTATTTTGGTCTATAGCAATGGTCTCTATTTTTAAGTGAGTAATCCTCGGGGTTGAATTATCTATAATATAAACCGGTTTCCATATACCCATTGTAACAATCTTAGGACCCCAGTCCCACCCATAGTGGTACCCTGCTTTTCGACTAAAAGATCTGGTATCTGGGATTTTCCCTATTTTATCCTGTACAAAGGAGATGGAATCATAGATTTCGGAAGGAGAAAACTTTATCTCTAATAGATGATCACCTTGACATGATGATTTTGGTAGAGGAAGTTCATTCTTGGTAAACATATTATGCGATTCGCCAATTTTCACCCCATCCAGAAAGATTTCGGCATGCGTATCAAGTCCTTCTAAGATCAATAAGGGTTCCTCTATCTTAAAAAGATGATCCAATTTAAAGGAAGTAGAGTAAATCCATTGTTGATTAGCAACTTTCCGAAGCTTAATTTCATTCTCTCCATAAATCGGATCTGGTAACAATCCCAGCTTAATCAGGTCAGATTGAATTGTTCCGGGCACAGATGCCAATCGTTGTTTCTTATCAGTAGGGCTAAAGAAACACCAAGAGTTTAAATAGATTGTATCTCTTTTCACCAAACTAATTGATTGAGAAAAGGAAGAGTCAGCCACATGATCCATTTCCAACAAGAGAGATCCTGTCGTATTAGAAAAGCCGAGTAAGCTTAGGCAAATTAAATAGCACCCTAAAAAGAAAAGCCGGTAAATCATTTTGGTTAGTTTTGATCTCCGGCGAAGTTACAAAAATGACCATTTGAAATTAGGTCATGGTAGCATAAGTCTTAATTAACGTCACCTTAACACCGTCTTTAGCGCAATGGGGGCAATATTCAACTTCTGTTGTAAAGTAAAACCCACAACGTTGGCATTTATATCTCGCCTCCTTGTAAGTATACAAAGTGTAGGTGTTAGAATAATAGATTGCTCCTGCAAAGGGGGTAAGCAAAAGAGACAATACGAGAGCCTTTCTCCAACTGATTTGCTTTTTCCAAGCAAGATAAGTAATAACAATAGTAGCAATAGTGTAAATAAGCGCAGCGAGTAATATATCCATTTCCTCTGATTTTAGTATCTCAGTATTAGAACGTCGGCAAAGTTAAAAAGAATCTTCATCACGTTAAATACTGCCATTTAATTATCAAAGCAAAGATCAACAGGAATGAGAAACAAGAAAGGGGATGATTCCGAGATTTTTTTTAAACGTACTATAACAATTTAGTAAGTGTTATCCCATCGATCTTCATATAATCCTAAAACTTTGAATGATTGCCCATAATCCGTCAAACAACCATCATCCAATGTAACAAAAATCCACAATTATTAATAATTCCGATTCATTAAACATTTCGATTTAAACAATCAATCTAAATTAAAGTTCGAATTTATAACAAAAAAAGGCCGGTTGCCCGGCCTTTTAATTTTATTTGGAAAGAAAATAGAATTACTTAACTATAATCTTTTGTGTATAAACCTGTTTCATTTCAGAAGAGATAACCTTCAGAATATACATTCCAGTTGATAGACTACGACCACTCATAGTGTTCTTACCATTAACCAGCTGTGTTTGAGCCACAGAAGCACCTGTTAGATCATAAAGAATAGCTTGAGCTGTTCCATTGCCATTATAATAAACATTGATATCTTCAACGACTGGATTGGGGCGTACAGAGACCATTGATTGAGCATTGATCTCAGATACACCAGTACCAAGAGAACCAAGGATCATAATATTATCAACTTCCCAAGTAGCAGCTTCAGTACTTGTTGATGTATATTTAAAAGCAACACGAATAGCATCTCCATAGCCAGTGAAATCGATGTAACCTGAAGGAGTCCAGGTCCAACTACCAGAAGAAAGAGTTGCAGTTAAAGGAGTCCAAGTTGCAAGATTAGGGTTACCTTGTCCACTATAATTTCCGCTAACTAAAACCTCTAAAGCAGGACCTGTATAAGATGTAGCTGTGTAGAAGGCCAATTTCTCATTATGATAGTTATTCATGTATACAAGAGGAGAGATGAGCCAATCCTCATTAGCAACAGCAACAGTTGCATAACCACTCATCTTAGCACAAGGTGTATTATCAACGCCATGAGTTGCATCAATTGCCCAACCTTGGTCACCACTAGCACTGTAAGGAACCCAGCCATTCATATCACCATCGTTGAAATCTTCATTAAAGATAGAAACGAGATCTTCAGTAGTTGCAGTTGCAGAAGGAACCGTTCCGTCAGTCTTATAATCGATATAACTTCCGCTATTGGTATAAGAGTAGATCTTGAAATAATAGGTCTTGCCCCCTTCCAACTTGGTAAAGGTATAACTGGTTGTTCCAAAGCTAACGTTCTTGGCACCCTTTCCATCTGATAAATCGATATCATCTTCAATTGGAGTACCATCTACAGGAACGCCGAGGGTTGAAGTTTCACCAGCTACGATAAGGTATTTCTGTGGTAACTGTGCTCCAACTGCATCGGTCCAGTTAAGAGTAGCATTGAAGATACCACCTGCAGCTGTGAAATTTGTTGGATAATTTGATGGTTCTGGTAAGAATCCCCCTGACATGCTAGTCCATGTAATGTTATCAATAGCTATCTGTCCAGCATTTGCATCCTTTTGGACAAACTTAAGAACAAAATTGCCAGAAACGTTAACATCTACAGGACCAAAAGTCTGAACAACATTCTGTTGAGCATTTGTGGTTATAGTAGCAATGACATTACCATTAACCATCACATCCATATTACAGTTAGATGAAAATCCCTGCATATAAGTGAAGGATAATGTTGCAATACCATTAGCAATGCTACCAGACTCCATAAAAGAAATAGGAGTGCGGTTTTTCCCTAACATCGGTGTAGGAGCTTCAATAGCGATATCTCCGCGACATTGGCCAAAAGTCCAGGTTGAACCGTCTTGTCCAACAAAGGTCCCATCAGTATAGGAACTTCCTGTTACCGGGAAATTAGCAAAAGTCTCAAGTCCTTGAGCCATAACAAAATTACCGCCCAAAAGAAAGAGAGCAAAAAGAAGAGTAAAGATTTTCTTCATATATTAGTCATTTTAGGTTTTAAAAATTCAGTCTTTTGCATCAAATAGAGACAAAAGTACAAAAACAAACGGAGAATTTCAATCAGTAATATATGAATTCCTGAATTTTATTACCTGTTATCCGTTCCCTTAATTTACAATCAACAATTGCGAAGAGGAGCTTTTATCTTTAAAGATAAGTGTCAAAAGGTATGATCCTGAAGAATACCCTGTCATATTCAAATCAAGAAGCGTCCCTCTTTCGGCTCGCTTTTCCAAAACCCGACCTATAAGATCAGAAATAACTACCCATTCAACCTCCTTTATCGAATTTATTGTAACAAAATTATGAGTAGGATTAGGAGCCAAACTAAAGAGGCTTTTCTTATTCACCGTTTCTATACCGATACCCTTTTGGACAGTAATTAAATTTTTAAAATACCTTTTGCTGGATCCATACTGATTCTCTGCGGTCAACTCCAGGCCAAATATACCTTCTACTGGATACTTAACCATAGGCGTCTCAATAGAACTTGATTCAGGCACACCTCCTTCGAAATGCCAAATCAGATTATAACCCACATCGGGACTCAGCCAAACAACATGGTATTGAACACTATCACCGGGTTGAACTTTATTTTTTGAGGGAACAACAACAAACTCGGGAGCAGTTAAAGTACATCCCGTGCCAGGATTGGCAAAGAGACTATCTCCATTATACGATAACCCATAATAAACTGTACAGGCTTGCCAGTTTTCGTATTTGCTATTATCTGATGATGGATTACACAGAACTAACGAAGAACCATCTCCATTTGGTAATATTGGCCAGGGAGCTTTTGCCAAATACTTCACAGAATCTACCACTCCACCCATTGGATCCAATAACTTAATTAGCTCACCGATATTACTAAGGCTTTCAGTACTATTCCACTGGTCAACCATATATCCAAAACTATTATAAAAATTCAGAGCACTCTTTGCAATGACAATTCTCTCACCAGGGTCTAACGATCTTGGCGCAAAAGAATAGCGTAAGCCTCCATCAAGGTTAAACCCTTTCAAGTTAATCCTAACTGTATCAATATTGGTAAACTCAAGATATTCTAACATATCTTCTCCGTTTTCAGGAGGATTATACATGATCTCGGTTAAGGCCAACCTTAATGAACCCTTCTTAAAGACCTTTACATATCGATTCTTACATACTTTTCCACTCCCATACTGACCTTTCACTTCAAGACAAACTTTGTATTGACCCGGTTTAGAGTATAAAATATAACCTGGATCTTTATTAAATGACTCTGAAGGAATCCCTCCTTCAAATTCCCAATGCCATTGATAGGGATTATTAGGAGTAAGGTCAATAAAATCAGCAGCATTTCCAGCAAAAAGAAAGGTGTCTACGGTCATGAAATTCGGTGTCACTAAATCTAACCTACATCCACTACCCGGATTCCCCATTACATAATCTCCATCCGACAACTGCCCCACCGTATCATAAGCACTACTCCAATTCGAATAGACCCCATTATCCAAATCAGCATCACAAAGAACTAACGAGGGGCCTTTACCATCTGCTTGCGTAGGCCATGGAAGCAAATCATCATAATACACTGAATCAATTAATCTGCCTGAAGCATCATTTAGAAGAATCAACTCCCCTCCATTAGACAAATCGGAGTTAGTCCACTGAAGACTTTTTACGCCATAAAACGACCTAATGACAGATGAGTCTTTGGCAACAACCAGATACTCTCCCGGAGCAAGAGAGGTATCAGCAAACGTATAATTTATCCCTGAAGTAAAGGAATACCCTTTCAAATTTACATTTATACTCCCATGATTTAATAGCTCTATATATTCCAGGCTATCGGTACCACTATCTGGACTGTTATACATAATTTCGGTAATAACCAACTTCCGCTCTCCAGGTTGTCCTACAGATATATAACCCTCCACACAAAGACTGTCTGAACCTACATTATTACTAACTCTTAGACAAACCGGATAACTCCCCGGCGCTGAATAAGTAACAAAGACTTCGGCCATGGATGAGGATTCCGGACTACCTCCGGGAAAACTCCAGAGCCTCGAACTGATCCCCCCAGATGACAAATCAGTAAACTTCACAGAATCGCCTGTTAAGATTTCAGTTAGATTAGTGGTAAAAAGAGCATTAGGTCTCTCTGGTGTACAAGGCCGTCCAGGCGATCCTTTAAGAGTCACACCACCAAATACAGCTGAGGTGTCTGTTGAAACAGCCCAATTCTCTCCAAGATTATTATCCAACTCAGGGTTACACAAAACGAATGAGGCTCCAGTGCCATTCGCTCCTTCTGGCCAGGGAGAGAAAGGAGAATAGTAAAGACTATCAACCACTCGTTGATCGGAAGAGATTAGTTTAATAAGCTCTCCATTATTACTTAAAGAGCCGCTATTCCATTGGATTGGCTCAAAACCAAAGACATTTTTAAAAGCCGTCTTATTTCCGGCTAAAACAATATACTCGCCTGAATGAATATAAGTCGCTGAAAAGCTATGAGTAATCCCCGATACAAACTTATAGTTCAAAAGGTTTAAAGAGTCAATGCCTGAATAGTATAACTCAAGGTACTCCAAGGTATCAGATGACTCAGGCGGATTGTACATTATTTCGGTAATTGAGAGTGGGACGGGAGCCGGAGGTGGCGCCACGGTAATATAGCCCTCCTCACAATGCTGATCCTGACCTAAATCATTTGTAACCGTCAAACATACCCGAAAAGTGCCATAGGAAGAATATGTAACTCCCGTCGGGTTACTATCCGTTGAAGAAGATGGTGTTGCACCATCAAAAAGCCAATTCCATTGTGTCACCTCACCTAAAGAGGCATCAAAAAAATCTACTGAGTTTCCAAGAAGGAGCTGGTTCTTACTTGAGAAGAAACTCGCTACAGGAGGAGCATCCCATTGACAACCGATGCCCGGATTTGCCCAGATCGAATCGCCTGCTGAATTAACCCTTACAAAATCAACGCATGAACTCCATGATTCTGGAATCAGATGATCAAGATAGGGATTGCAGAGGGTGAGCGATGCCCCTAACCCATTAGGTTTCTCAGGCCAAGGGAGATAAGCACTATAGTAAACTGAATCTACTCTCAACCCAAATGGATCTATTAATTTAAGTGCCTCTCCTGAATTAGATAACCTACCAGAACTCCAACGAATAGAGTGTACCCCAAAAGTGCGATTTACGGCTCCAGAGTCAAGGGCTAATAGTATATACTCTCCTGGGTAAAAAAGCTGCTCCTTAAAATTATGACTGATTCCATCGGTGAAAACAAAGCCTTCAAGATTTATAATCTGAGTTCCATAATTATATAACTCAAGAAACTCAAGTGAATCAGTTCCTGTTTCTGGAGGATTATACATGATCTCTGTGATTGCTATCTTATAAGAAGAGACCTCCTGCCCTTGAACAGGAAGATCAAAAGCAAAAAAAAGAGTCAGTGTTATGGCGAAGAGTATTTTTCTCATAAGCTAAAAATAATACAGGGTGACAAAAAATGCCACCCTGTAAGCTTCAAAAATAGAGCCTAATATTCTATTTATTTAACAATCAAACGATTGTTAAGTTTAGTTCCATTTGAAAGTTCGATTTCAAGAATATACATTCCTTTATTGAAACCAGAAAGATCAAGACGGTTATTGATTTCAGTGTTTTTCAGTTGTAAAAGAAGGCTTCCGCTTAAACTATAAACCTTTAAAGAGGTAGCAATGCCATTGTAAGCGATGTTAAAGATACCATTAGATGGGTTAGGAGAAACAGCAACCTTAGATCCATCAACATCACCGATTCCAGGATTAACCACTACGTTAATATAATCGGTTTTAACCACTGTATTATCGCCATCAGCATTGGTAACCTTAAGAGTAACATCATAAGTTCCGAGAGTTGAATAGACTATAGTTGGGTTCTGTTCAGTTGAAGTAGCAGGTGTACCCCCTTCGAAAGTCCATTCCCATGCGGTTATCGTACCACCGGTTGATTGATCCTGGAAGGCTACTGATCCATTAATACCAATTTCGGTAACATTTGAAGTGAAGGCTGCAACAGGAAGAACAATTGAAGGACAACCGGCACCTGGATTTCCCCAGATGCTATCATTTGCAGCATTAACCGCAACAAAGGTAGTTGCAACAGTCCAGTTTTCACCAACATTATTATCCAAACTAGGATCACAAAGGGTTAAAGAATGACCCCAGCCATCGGCTAATGTATCCCAAGGAGCAACGTCATCATACATAACGCTATCAATCAAGAAACCGAAGTTATCTTTTAAAGTAATCGCTTCTCCGCCATTACTCAAAGCTCCTGATGTCCACTGAAGAGCAGATACACCAAAAGTGCGTTGCATAGCCATAGCATTTACTGCTAAAACCGTATAGGCGCCCGGATTAATAGTCATTGCAGGGAAAGTAAATTCTACACCCGTTGTGGTATAACCCTCCATGTTAACAGCATTTGCTCCATTGTTATAGAATTCAATGTACTCTAAAGAGTCTGTTCCTGATTCAGGAGAGTTGTACATGATCTCGGTGATAACAATCTGTGCATTTACAGGTTCAACTACTGTGATAAAACCGGTTTTGCAAAGAGTATTACTGCCGTATGCATTAGTTGCTGTTAAACAAACATCATAGGTACCGGCAACGGTATATTGGATATCTTGAGGATTCTGAACGGTTGAAGAATAAGGGGTACCACCCATTAATGACCAGTTCCAAGTAGTAGGAACGTTCGTTGAGAGATCGGTAAAATCAATGGTCTGACCTTCTACGATTGTAGTTGAAGAGGCAGAAAAGTCGACTACTGGAGGGAAAGGAGGGACATTTGTTGTGAAAGTAACTTCGTTTCCATAGCCTGTGCCATTAGAACTAGTTGCATAAGCTCTCACATAATAGAGGGTGTTATAATCAAGTCCTGTTAAAGCACTGGTAAACGTTCCAAGGCCAGATCCATCTGTGGTATGAGCATCTGTAATGGTTGGATTAGCGCTGGTACTCCAGCAAACCCCACGTGCCGTTACAGGTTGACCATTAGTTGCTGTAACATTACCACCACTAGCAGCACTGTTATAGGTAACGGCAGAAATGGCAGTTGTTGATACGGTAGGTACTCCTTGTGGAATCAATGGAGCATCTGTTGCAAGGATATATCTTACCTGACCTCGTGTAGGATTGGTAGTATTGGCATTTGCACTTGGCCAAACACCATCGGCATCCGTATTAAAACCAGTCACAGTATTAGCGAAATCACGTGCTTCAATGCGACGAACGCCATTTGCTGATGAAGCAGGAATTACAGCTGGGTAATCGCCAACTGCACTGGTTCCAGCTTGCATATAAATATCGTTAATATCAGTTGGCAATGCAGTATTAGCTGACTGTGTTGCTGTAGCTTGTCTGATCTGGTAAGCAAAAAGAGGATCGCCAGTTCCTGCTACGTTATCGAAAAGCAGCACATATTTGCCAGTTGTAGTGGCATCAGCAGAACCTTTAATATACGCACCGTCATCAGCTGGATCAGCTGTCATAGCGGTAGCAGTTACATCAAGTGCAGTAAACACTTTTGTTCCAACAAATGCAGGCTGCGAAGGAGCAGTACCACCTGTAGGATAAGCACTCATCTTAATTACATGCTGTTGTCCAGCACCAAATCTTGAACCGTTTCCAGTTGGTTGAATCATAATCCAAACAGGACCTGACGAACCCGAAGCATCGGTTGTAAATAGATTATCAATTGCACTTGAATTCCATGCGGCAGGTGTCGCTGACGTGTTCCAAACGTTACCTGCTCCATAGGTTGTTTGTGCTGATCCAACCAACTCAACACCAATCTTAACAGAATGTAAGGTGTTAGGAGTTAGACCATCAATCTTTACGCAAATAGCAAAAGCTGTTCTTGCATTGTTAGATGATGCTGCTGTTTTTGCTGCTATGTACTTTGGGACAACCAACTCGGTATAGGTCTGTCCGGTTACTAACTGCGCTAAGCCTAAAATGAAAACAAATAACATGGCTTTGCGCAGCGAGTGCATTAATTTAATTGTAGATGTAATGCGCATAATTTTTCTAATTTATAAAAGGAATGTAAAATAACTAAAAAACCGTCGTACTAAGGTTGTCTTAACGTTATTTTATGTTAATTCTACCCCCACAAAGGAATCATTAACTGATTATCAACACTTTTATTGTTCCCTTTATCTTTACTCTTGAGCATACAATCTTACTAAAATGAAAATAACAATCAAGCCGGGGCTCCTTTTCGAATGCCCCGGCTCTTGAAATTATCCAAATAGCCGCTCCTCTGCCTTGCCATCATCAAAAGCTAATCGAATCGGATTCTCTAGTAACTCTTTTACTCTTACAAGGAAACTTACGGAGTCTTTACCATCAATAATTCTGTGATCATACGATAACGCTACATACATCATCGGATGAATCTCTACCTTGCCCTTCACCGCAATTGGCCTCTCAACAATGTTATGCATTCCCAATATGGCACTCTGCGGCGGATTGATAATGGGAGTTGATAAAAGTGACCCGAATACTCCTCCATTGGTAATGGTAAAGGTTCCACCACTCAACTCCTCCAGTGTAATCTTCTTGTCTCTAGCTTTTGTTGCTAACTCCTTTATCTTAACTTCGATATCAGCCAGGGTCATCTCTTCTGCATTCCTTAGTACTGGAACCATCAACCCCTTGGGTGTACTAACTGCTATACCAATATCGGTGTAATTATGTGTTACGATCTCATCACCATCAATCATCGCATTTACCATCGGAAAATCCATCAATGCCAATGAACAGGCTCTAGTAAAGAATGACATAAAACCTAAAGAAACTCCATGCTTCTCCTTGAATTTATCTTTGTATTTGTTTCTCAACTCAAAGATAGGTGTCATATTAACCTCATTAAATGTGGTCAACATAGCCGTCTGATTCTTTACGGAGACTAATCGCTCTGCCAACTTCTTCCTTAAGGGAGTCATTACTTGCCTGCCATCTTCACGCTGCTTTTCTTCCTTCTTATTATCAGGCAACAGATCTTTATTCTCAATATAGAACTTTACATCCTCTCTTGTGAAATGATATCTGGTAAAAAACTCCTTTAGTTTATCATCGGTGATCCCATGCTCAGCCATAAGCTGACGAGCCAAAGGAGTGGCCAATGACACCTCTTTATCTTTTAACCCTTTTGATTTATCTCCCGTTATATCAGACTTGCCGACCACCTTTTCAGGTTCCGCTGTAACCGGTTTCTCTTTCAAAGCACCTTGTCCGCTTGATTTCACCTCTTTTACAGCAGCCGCATCAACCTTTCCAGTGGCACTACCAACCTCACCCTCGACTACCTCAAGAGTTGCGGCAATAGCTCCTACTGCCACGTTGGTTCCTGCCTCAATCAGAATGGTGATTTTCCCTCTTTCAGGTGAGCTGATTGCTAAAGTGGCTTTATCGCTATCAATCTCAGCAATCTCTTGATCTTTCTCAACTATCGCTCCGTTTTCAACGAGCCAGTTGGCTAAAAGAACTTGTGTAATTGATTCTCCGGGACTAGGTATTTTAATTTCCAGGCTCATAGTTATTATGCTTTGTTGTTTAGATTTAACTCTTTAGCAAAACTCTGCCAACGGTTTCCAATACAAACCATCCGGCATTCTATATCCAGACGATGGCAATCGCACTGATGGAAGGCCTTATCTACAATCTTCTTTTGCTGGATAAAGTGAAATTTACTACTTCCGGTAGCGGGACTACCTGATGAGGGGCGAGCGATTAATTTTAAATCGGGTTCCACAAGGTTTAACTTCAAATAACTCCATGCCCCCATATTTGCGGGCTCTTCTTGTACCCATAACCAGCGTTCAGCTTTCTCATATTTCTTAACTAACTCCTTGATCTGCTTAACTGGCAACGGATGTAGTTGCTCAAGTCTTATGATTGCAACATCCTCACGTGAAGTTTTAGTCTTCTCTTCCAGTAGATCGTAATAGACCTTACCGGTACAGAGCATCACCCTGGTGACCTTTCCAGCATCCGCCAAGTTATCATCAATGATCTCCATAAATCGACCTGTGGCCAACTCCTCTTTTGAAGATACGCATTGCGGATGTCTTAACAGACTCTTGGGAGTAAAAACGACCAGCGGTTTACGGAATGGCCTTAAAACCTGCCTACGCAGCAAGTGGAACAGGTTTGCAGGGGTCGTCGCATTTACCACCTGGAAGTTATTCTCTGAAGCAAGCGTCAGATAACGTTCCATTCGGGCACTGCTATGCTCTGGCCCCTGCCCCTCATAGCCATGAGGCAAGAAGAGGGTCAGTCCATTCATTACATTCCATTTATCCTCTGCTGAGCTGATAAACTGATCAAGGATGATCTGCGATCCATTACTGAAATCGCCGAATTGAGCCTCCCAGATAGTTAGGCCATGGGGTTCAGCCAATGCATAGCCATATTCAAAGCCCATCACTCCATACTCACTGAGAAGCGAGTTATAAATCTCGAACCTTGCAGCCTCACCACCAAGTGACTTCAACGGAGAGTATTTCTCGTCCGTCTCATCCATGGTTAGAACAGCATGACGATGCGAGAAGGTACCCCTTTCAACATCCTGACCACTCAATCTAACAGGTATCTTTTCCGTTAGAAGAGAAGCATAAGCTAATAACTCAGCCGTACCCCAGTCTATCTTATCAGATTCGACCATCTCACGACGATCAGCCATAAGCTTCTCTATCTTCCTGAAGAATCTCTTATCTTTTGGAAGATGAGTAATTGAATCAGTCAACGACTTGACCCGATCTAGGGTGATCCCAGTCATGGGAGATTTATCAAAATCTTCAGGAGTAGCACGTCTGATCTCCTTCCAATCCTCTTCAAGAAAATTGGTGATATGGATCGTCTTTTGCTCACGACTCTCATCCAACTGCTGTTCAAGTTCCTCCATGATCTGCTTCTCCTGCTGAAGAAGATAGTCAGAATCCACCAATCCTTCTGCACTTAATTGCTTGGCATATATATCACGAGGGTTGGGATGGGTTTCAATGATCTTATAAAGGGTAGGTTGCGTGAAACGAGGTTCATCACCCTCATTATGGCCATATTTCCGATAACAAAGCAGATCAATAAAGATATCTTTATGAAATCTATGACGTAACTCCATGGCCAACTTAACAACGTACGCTACAGCCTCCACATCATCACCATTGACATGGAATATTGGAGATTGTACCACCTTGCCTATATCACTACAGTAAATACTGGTTCTGGCATCCAGATAATTCGTCGTAAAGCCAATCTGATTATTTACAATAAGATGGATAGTACCGCCTGTTTGATAACCCGGCAACTCTGACATCTGTACCACCTCATAGACAATACCCTGACCGGCAACAGAGGCATCACCATGAATCAAAATAGGGACTATAGCATCACTATTTCCATCATAACGATCATCAAGACGAGCCCTTACAATACCCTCAACCACCGGATTTACCGCTTCAAGATGAGAAGGATTTGGAGCAAGAGTCATCTTAACTGAGGTTCCAGATCGTGTCTCGTAGGTTGACGTATAACCCAAATGGTATTTCACATCTCCCAGGATAAGCTCATCATCAAACTCAACCCCTCTGAACTCAGTAAGGATATTTCGAACCGGTTTATGCATAATATTGGCTAAGACATTAAGTCGGCCACGGTGTGGCATGCCAATAACAAACTCCTTAGTTCCAAGTTGCGAACCACTCTCAATAACCATATCAAGAGCAGGTATCAGCGCCTCGGCACCCTCCAGAGAGAAGCGCTTCTGACCGGTAAACTTCTTCTGTAAAAACTTCTCAAAAAAGACTGCTCTGGATAAGTTCTCTAAAAGATGCTTTTTATCATTTAACGTAAAATCAGGGAGATTACGGGTACTCTCCATCCGCTCTCTGAGCCATGTGGTTAGTTGAACATTTCTGATGAAAACAAACTCAACACCAATTGATCTGCAGTATGTGGTTTGCAGATGTTCAATAATATCATGAAGGGGTTTGCGTCCAATGCCTATTTCATTACCTGCTTCAAACTCTCTGGTTAGATCACTCTCTTTCAGATCAAAGTTCTCAAGATCTAAAGTAGGAGAATATTGGCGACGGGTTCTTACCGGGTTGGTACGGGTAAAAAGATGACCTCTTAATCTATACTGGTTAATAAGATTGATCACATTAAACTCGCCATCGGCTACCTGTCCTTTGGTTTCAGTATATTGAGTTCTTGCTAATTGAAAACCCTGAAAGAAGTGGCGCCAGCTCTGATCCACCTGGTCGGGATCATCTAACCATGTTTTATATAGCTCTTCAAGTGCTTGCGCTTCATTTGCTCCTAAGTGGGGTAATTGATCCATAGCTCTTTATTTGGTTCAGAACCGGAAATCCCAAAAGACTCCCGGTTCCAATGCTTTATTACCGTAATTTATCTGTATCACTGTGATATTTGAAACAAACTAGCTCGTTTAAGGTTCAACTAAAGAGACTGTTTTCTTAACTCCTTTTCATCAAAACTCAGCATCAGGCTAAAAGACTGTATCTTTGCACGCGGAATCTTAAAAATCCCCTTAATGGAATCAATTCGTGAAATCTATAAAATAGGATACGGTCCATCTAGTTCTCACACTATGGGACCTCGTCGTGCAGCCGAGAATTTCTTGAGTTCAGTGCCCAATGCTGATCACTTTAGAGTGACGCTATTTGGCTCACTGGCAGCAACAGGGAAAGGCCATATGACCGATGTGGCCATAGTGAACGCATTGAAACCTCATGGGGTTGAGATTCTTTGGAAACCTTCTGAGTTCCTGCCTCAACATCCTAATGGATTGCTATTTGAGGCTTTTGATACCGATGGTAATAAACTTTCAGAACACCTGACCTTCAGTATTGGTGGTGGCGACATCAGTGATACCGGTATTCGAGACCCAAGGCAGAACATCTACCCATTAAGCAAGATGAAACACATTCTTGAGTGGTGTAAAGACAACGGACGAAACCTATGGGAATTTGTCGAGGAGTATGAAGAACCTGAAATCTGGGAGTACTTGCACGAAGTCTGGAGGGTTATGAAAGAGGCGGTTGCACGAGGAATTGAAGCCGAAGGGGCTCTTCCCGGCGGATTAAACTATCCGAGAAAAGCGTCACAATACTTCACCAAACTTAACTCACATAAGGAGAGTATGCGTCGCCGTAATATCATCTTTGCTTATGCTCTAGCAGTTGCTGAAGAGAATGCATCAGGAGGCAAAGTGGTTACTGCTCCTACCTGTGGCTCATGTGGCGTCGTTCCGGGTGTTTTATTTCTTCTTCAACAAAACAACCAACTCTCAGATAAAAAGATAGTAAGAGCACTCGCAACTGCCGGACTCATTGGAAATCTCGTAAAAACTAATGCATCTATCTCAGGAGCCATGGTTGGATGTCAGGGTGAGATTGGCACTGCCAGTGCAATGGCAGCCGGAGCCGCCGCACAACTCTACGGTGGTACCCCTGCACAAGTAGAATACGCTGCCTCTATGGGATTAGAGCATTTCCTTGGACTCACCTGTGACCCGGTTGCCGGTCTTGTTCAGGTTCCTTGCATAGAAAGAAATGCCGTTGCAGCCTCTCGTGCCCTCGACGCCAATGTCTATGCCACACTCTCTGACGGTCGGCACATGGTCTCGTTCGATAAGGTCGTCGAGGCGATGAACCTTACCGGACACGATCTTCCTTCAATTTACAAAGAGACATCAGAGGGCGGTCTAGCCCTCGTGACAATGAAAAACAGACCCCCTAGCCATTAATGTCCACCTATCCAGCAAACTTTGAGCAGAAAAGCGGCTTTGACAAAATCCGCGAGCTTGTAAAAAAATATTGTACCAGTCCCTTAGGACTTCGATTTACGGAAACCATTGCCTTCTCTACTGATTTCGATGCTATCTATACAGCGCAATTACAATCAGAGGAGATGAGACAGGTACTTATCTCGGGCAACCCACTGCCGGCAACCGATATTCCTGATTTAAGTCATGAATTCTCCCGCCTCGTTACCCCCGGCACTTGGATTGAGCCTGAAAACCTCACCGACCTGCGACATACCCTGTCGGCAATGAGCGAAATTAGTCTTTGGTTCACGGATGAGAGAATTGAGACATTCAAAACCCTCGCTCAGCTTGTCGCCCCTCTTACAATCGATCCATTGCTTATCAAAGAGCTTGTTCGAATTGTCGACGATAAAGGGAATATCAATGATAACGCTTCTCCCGAACTCGCTTCTATCAGAAAAGAGATCAAACAAAAGGAGAGCTCAATCTTCAGAAAACTTGAGGCCACACTTGCCGATGCAAGAAAGGCCGGTTTAACCCCCGAAAACTCTGAGCCGACCCTTCGTAACGGGAGACTTGTAATCCCTGTTCTAAGTGCCTATAAGAGGCAAATAAAGGGGTTTATTCATGATGAGTCAGCCACCGGTCAAACGGCTTATGTCGAACCCGAAGCCATCTTCGAGACTAATAACCAAATCAGAGAACTTGAGTCTGCCGAAAAAAGAGAAATCATCAAGATCTTAATGATTTTCTCAGCGAAACTACGTGAACATCTATCCGATTTGCAGGCAGGACTATTAATCACGGGTAAGTTAGATTTCATTAAGGCTAAAGCTCGTTTTGGACTAAAGATCGGAGCGGTCATGCCTCTGATGTCAAATGCCCCTTTAATCGATTGGCTTGATGCTATCCATCCTCTACTTTATCTATCTCATCAAGCAAACTATAAGAGTGTTGTTCCACTAAATATTACCCTTAAAGATGACCAGAGAATCCTCGTTATCTCTGGTCCGAATGCAGGGGGAAAATCGGTGGCTTTGAAGACCGTTGCGCTGTTACAATATATGCTTCAATGCGGACTTCCCGTTTCGATGAGAGCCACTAGTGAGACCGGTATCTTCGATAAAATTGTAATAGATATCGGCGACGAGCAATCACTAGAAAACGATTTGAGCACCTACTCCTCTCATCTGGTCGCCATGCGTTACTTTATTGAGCATACCGATAATAAAACTCTCTTTTTAAGTGATGAAATTGGAACCGGAACAGAACCGAGACTTGGAGGAGCTATAGCAGAGGCGATCATCGAACATTTAGCTGAGAAGGGGGCATTTGGAGTTATTACAACGCACTATGCCAATCTCAAACTCTTAGCCGGTAAGGTAAATGGAGTCTTCAACGGTGCAATGCTTTTTGATGCCCGAAATATGGCACCTCTCTTTCGACTACAGACTGGTAGACCTGGAAGCTCATTCACCTTTGAGATTGCCAAGAAGACTGGCTTTCCTGAGTTTATTCTTGAGTCAGCAAAGAACAGGACAGAGACAGGGGAACTGAGTTTCGAAGAGCAATTGTTGCAACTGGGTCTTGAGAAAGAGGAGTTAAACAAAAAGCGGAAGGAGATAGAGGTAGCTGATCAGCTTTTAGCAGACACGCTGGCTAAATATGTCAAACTTCATGGTGAGTTAGAGAAGTCTCGTTCTGAGTTGATCAAAAAGGCGAAACGAGATGCCTCCGACATCCTCAGAAATGCCAATAAACTGGTAGAGAACACTATTGCCGATATCAAAGAGGCGCAAGCAGAAAAAGAGAAGACACGACTACTAAGAGAAAAGATGCAGGCTGACGCACTTCGCTTAACCGAAAGTGATCAAGGCGAAGATGATGATCTTCCACCAATTCCTGAGGTTTTAAAGAAACCAGCTCCAGTGGTAAAGGATAGACCTTTACGGGTAGGTGATTTGGTTCAGATCAAGGAACAAGATGCAATTGGGGAGCTTGTTGCGATAAAAGGAAAATCGGCAACAGTCTCCTTTGATCAGGTCATGCTTCATACTGAGCTTAAGAAGTTGGTACACGCCAATACATCCGAATATAAACCAAAACGTCGTCGATCAGTCACCTCGCACACTACTGATCTTGAAAAGACCTTAGGAAACTTCCAGATCACGCTTGATGTAAGAGGGAAACGAGCCGATGAGGTAATACCCTCATTACTCAACTACATCGACGAGGCATCGTTGCTTCATATAAGAGAGCTAAGGGTTTTACATGGTAAGGGTAATGGCGTTCTGAGAAACATTGTGAGAGACTATCTTAAGACCAGGCCAGAGATTGCATGGTTTAAGGATGACAATCCTGATAGCGGAGGTGCAGGGATAACTTTAATAGGGTTGAAGCAGTAAATTAGAATGGCTGCTAGCCTCTGGCGGCTGGCTTCTGGCCTCTAACAGCCAGATGCCAGCCGCCTGCCGCCACACCCATAATTCTTAAATTTTCTGCACTTTTCCCAAGCCCCTCCATTACCTCTCCAGTGATTGTCCATATAAACAACGGATAAAAAGAAAGAGGATTAGGAGTATATTGACATTTGATAGGGAGTCGCACCGTACAATTATTGCTCCAAAACGGCAGAGAGATGCTTTTATCGCTATCGATTAGTTAGCCCAAAAAATAGTCATAAGCTTTTGAAAAGCCATATTATGTAAGGCTTAAAGAGCCCATCAATGGAGAGGCACTGGAGAGGTACTGGAGAGGTACTTGTAAGGCTCACAAAATCAAACAGTTGTTTACAGGGAACACAAAACACACAAAACCCACTTAATCAAGCATTTAAGAAATTTAAGCGATTTGGAATAAATTTAAGAAAAATGCGGAAAAAGGTTGTTGGGAGAGACAGGAGAGCTCCAAAATATGGAAAAAGGGTTGTTATAATACGGTCTTTCCTATTCGGTTTGGATCTTGTTAATATTTTATCTATTCGCAATTATTTTCTTTTTACGCACATTAAGCTACTTTTGTTATATAAATCATCAGGGATGGATATCGGAAGAATCATTAAGAGGATACGTGAGGATAAGGGACTTATGCAAAAAGAGGTTTCTTCTTATCTGGACATAGGAAACAGTAACTACAACAAGCTGGAAAACGGCAAGAGGGATTTGTCTGTCGATGAGTTGCAAAAGATAGCCATACTTTTTTCTATGACCACCGATCAGATACTCAATTATGAGAATATTGTCCCGGAAGAGATTACAATCAGCAATAAACCTGATTTTGAAAAATTAAATCTGATTAATCAACTCGATGACGATGATAAGGCTACAGTGTTTAAAATTGTAGATACAATGCTAACAAAAAAGAAGTTCAAAGATTTCTTCAACAAAAAGATCACGGCATCGTAGTTTTTATTTTCATTTGAAGAAAAATAACTAGGTATGGGAAAGACAATCGTTTTAAATAATCAGGAGAAAGAGAGTCTGCTTGCAGAGATTGACAGCAGGGAAATGTATAATGCGGTGCTGGCATTTATTGATACGGTAAAGCACAAAGACAACAACCCTTATTCGCTGGAGCAATACCAAAAATTGGCTCAAAAAGCTGTAACCGATGCCAAGCATGGGATAAATTATACATCTATCGAAGATATGAGATTTGTAGTGTCGGTATGGGATTGCAGAAGGAATCCGGAGGATTTTGCTGAAATCATTAAAGCGATTATTAAATAAAGCCATTTCTCCTTCAACTGAAAAAAACAAAAGAGATATAGTAGTACAAGCCCGTCTCCTGATCGAGTTCTTTTCCATTGAACTTGTATTGGTTCTGGAAGTATCCTGTGGAGGTTTGTTCGGCCATGGTTTATTCGCAAATTGTCTATTTTCAATGGTGCTCATGAGCCCCCTGCGGGGGTTCACTAAAAGGTAAATTTACGAACATTTGGTAAGTTAGTCCGGTCATATCTGTAACAAAAGTATTGCTACCAAGATGATCAGGGTGATAATAGTAAACAACCACCTCCAATTCACCTCGCGTTGCAGTACTATAATCAGGAATTGGTCGATACGTTACATCCTTAATTCCAAGTTGATTTGCATACCTCTTTAAGTCTGATTGTTGTTCAGATTTAAGCTTACTATTATCGAGTAAGTTACCTTCAAAGATTGCGGCTGTACCATCACCTATTCTATTGGTAATCTACTTATTAAACGAGAATTACCAATAATTTCCTAATGAACATTTTGACATGTATAGAGGAAAGAAATTATCAACAAGGAAATCTAAATATGCCATATTCTTAATTTTGTTGCCTAATTTTTCCTGTTTGACTATCTTTGTCTTGTTAATTCATAAGGAATAGGAATATGGCAAGCATTGGCAATAACATAAAAAAGATTAGGAAACAAAAAGGCTTAATGCAGAAAGAAGTGGCTTCTACCGCTGATATGCAAGCTTCTAACTATTCAAAAATAGAAAGTGGGCAAAGAGATATTTCTGTAGAAGCTTTGGATAAGATCGCCCAACTATTCAGAATGACGGTAGATGAGATTATACATTATGAAGACAGCAAAATACCTACTCCCATAAAAGTGGAAGATAAAACAGCTACCGAGAAAATTCAGTTGATTTCTCAACTGGATGAAGAAGATAAAAACGCACTGTACCGCATTATTGACGGTATGCTCACTAAAAACAAATTTCAAACTTTCTTTAAACAAAACATTGCAGAAAAATAATTTTGATATGCTTACAGTACATCCTCAATACATTACAGATAACGCAGGTAATAAAATATCGGTGGTGCTTTCGATGAAAGATTTTAAGGCCATTATGGAAGTGTTAGAAGAGTTGGAAGACATAAAGCTTTATGACGAAGCCAAAAACTCTAAAGAGCCTTCTATTCCTATAGATGATGCCTTTAAAATGATTGAAGCTAAACGTAGTGCGAAGTAATGGCTTATAATGTAACATTAAAGAAAAGTGCCATGAAGGCTCTTGAGAAAATCAACGAGCCTTACTATTCCAATATCAAGGAAGCCATTTACAGCCTTGCCGATAACCCAAGACCCAAAGGCTACAAAAAACTAAAAGGTAGAGATGGCTATCGTATCCGTGTGACGGATTACCGCATTATTTACGATATTTTTGATGAAATCCTCATAGTAGAGGTCATTGACCTTGGTCATAGAAAGGATATTTATGAATGATCAAAGCCACATTTGAGAGGCTTTAGTTTCAAATCTCTTTTCCCCAAAATGTAATTTACAAACACTTGGTTTGGTCGTCCGGTAAAACTGTATCTATAAATTATGCGCAAGAATGGTTAACTGACATCTGTAGCAGAAGTCAAGGGCATTCAATAAAGAAAATGGCCGAGCTATTATTAACACACTGGCTAAAGTGTCTTATCCTAAAATAGGTTTACAGTAATGTAAATTCAGTTGAGGATTATGAGATCAAACAGATAGCAATTTTTGTCATGTACTTAGATTTCATGTATGATAGTACCTCCCCTGTTAGACTCACCAGGCTTTCTTCTATTAGATCCAATGCTAAGTGTTCTATCATTAGGATTCCAAGTTCCAGCAGTGGATAAATCCTCATCAAAAACCATTTTATTTGCTGTGGGATCATTTTCTAGAGCCTTTGCCACAACATCATCTCCTTCTAGTCCAATAAAACTAGCCTTATAACTAACTGTCCATTTATTTCCATCTCCATCACTAACAACCCAGGTTTGTGAACCAAAACCATTTTCGACTGCAAGTGTTGTTTCCGCAGTAAAAGTTGTTCCATCCATTGGCCCCTCTATTATTGTTAAGTCTTGAGTATGTCCAAGATCTTTAAAATGATTATCGTTTTTATTGTAATAGAAAGTCTGATAAATTGATTTACCTCTATTACATGTCTGACAAATCCCAGCAAAGACTTTCAACTGTATGCTTATTCAGCTCTTTTGTTTTTAAGATTTTGACTTTCTCTTCAAACAATTGAGGTTTGAAGTTCTTTTTCTGCCGCTTTACTTCAACAGCTACTGCACTTTTGTCATCCAAAAATACTCCCACAATATCTATCTCATTCTGATTCCCTTTTGGTTCCCACCACGAACCTATTGCACGATAAGAAAAACTCTCCTGCATCTTTTTTTAGATGTCTTACCCACACGTCTCCGTCCGGTCAGTACCGTAAACTTAGAGTGGTCATTATATGCCTGCTCTTTCGTTCGTTGCAACAGGCTAATTTCATCAGTCCGATTATAGAATTTCATAACTCCTATTTTTACAGTGGTAAAATTTACCATCATTCCAAAATTAAATGAATTTCAGAGTTAGGGAGAAAAAACTTGAGGTAATTTTTATGACGGTAAAATTTACGGTCGTTTAATTTATCTTTCCTCTAGTCTAAAACTTTCCCCCCGAAACATATATTTCACATCGAACTATTCTGAAAATGAATTTATAAATTCACTAAACTCCACAATTCTCTCACTATCGGCCTTATTGAAAAGCAGATATCACTGTCAATGATACTCCTGAGACCCCTGGAGGGATTCACCAAAAGATAAATTTCAACACCTATGAATTAGGTTGACCCCTAGTCAAAAAAAAAGCCCTCTCAAACTGAGAAGGCTCTTTTTATGCTTATAACGGCTATTAAAGACCAAGCTTCTTTAATATCTCTGCTGGAATTGCCTTTTTATTAACCATGATTGACATAGTCTTAAACTCAACAAAAGGAATAGAAGCATAGAAGTAACCTTCATACTTATTATCCACATTCCATGAGTTCTTTACTTTGTAGAACCTAGCTCCATTGGGACCGTCAGCATAACCTACGAGTAACATACCATGGTCATCGGTGGTCTTCTGGTTGTCGAACTCGGCTTGACGCATCTCTTGGGTAATCTTCTTCTCAGGAACAACTTTATCAAAGTTATACATCTGCGACATTCTCTCCTTTTCAGTCATCTTTTCCCATTTGGCCTTCTCTGAACCGGCTAGCTCATTAACAGAAGTTTCAGGAACAACTGCAATACCCTTATTATAAGCAAAACCCTTTTCACTTACATCGCTTGCCCAACCAACGGTGTAACCATTCTCAAGAGAGTTGTTAATAACCTTCATCATATCCTCTAATGGCAGATTGTAAACCTGATTCCATGACCAGTTGTCGGGAACCTCAATAATGAATGGTTTATAGAATGGGTGATGAGTATAAGATGAGATCTCAATATAATCATCCATGTTTAAGCCTAGATAATCAGCGAAACTCTTAGGGGTATACTCCTTGCCGTTATAGGTGAACTTCTCGGGATTAGCACCTAAATAGGCATCCAAGATTCCATCCAAACCGGCATGCCATGCGGTTGAGAGTTTCTTATTAGGGTTCTTAATAACAGCCTCCATATAGGCTTTCAATACTGCATCAAGTTCACCATGAACATGCTTTTCTTCGCCATATTGCAATCCAGCAAAAGCTGATTCAGGAACTACGCCATAGTTTTTCCAAGCATTAGTAACATCATGGAATGCACCACCTCCACCGAAATTAAGTGAGCCTTGAAGACGAACATACTTTTCTGCTTTCTCACTGTAAGATCTCTTAACAACATACATATCTGAAAGGTCAAACTCGCCTTTTCCGGTTCTGATCAACTCGGCTTCGAGAAACCCATTGCCAGAGAAACTCCAACAAGTACCGCTTCTGTATTGATCTTTAACCGATGTGTGTTTTAAAATCTTGACATCTTTAAAAGTGTAGACCGAGTCGGTCTGAGCACTAACAGATGTACCAAATAGGCCAACAAAAGCCAACCCTAAGGCAACTGATAAAAATTTGTTCATTATTAACGTTTTGACAGATTAATTAATACGTGATTGTTTAGTTGTACGGTAAACCGTTACAAAGATAAAAAACTAGATGAGCTATACATAAAATGCGAACAATAATATGATATTTCGATAGATCATTACTCCTCATTACTGCTCTATACATCCCATAATCTCGGGCCGATGAATGGCGTATATCAATTCATCCAGCCAACAATCGAGTTTATAGGCTGATTTCTTAAAGTGCCCTTCCTTAATAAACTTACACTTCTCAAGCAGATGCGCCGAATTAGTATTAACCTCAAAGACAACGGCATAAACTCTTTTTATATCCGAGTATCGCCAAACCTTATCCAACAAAACAGGAATAACCTGCGACATTATTCCTTGATGGTGCATTGGGGGAGTAAGCCAATAACCAAGCTCCATATTATACCTATTTACATCAGCTTGTTGAGTTAATCCAATGGCGCCAACAATCTTTCCTTTTAAGGTTATTGCCCAAACCTCCTCCAAACCCGACTGAAGAAAATTCAACCAACTAACAGCATCTTTCCTCTCATAAGGATAGGGAAACGAATCACGTAAATGGATTGCTATTTCAGCATAATTAGCAGCCTGAGCGAGGTCATCAACATCGTCTAAGGTAAATCTTCTAAGAGCAAGCTCTTGATCTTTATTGACCGCTATTTTTGCAGGGATTTTCATAATGCAATATATTTGCCACACTGCAAACTTAGCGTATTCAAACATCTTAATCGCTATACTCAGGTATCTTCTATGACACAAAAAATATACTCACAAGGCTCTGCCCCCATCATCTGGATATCCGGTCTCTCAGGAGCAGGGAAGACTACCATTGGCCGAGAACTTATCGCACTACTTGAAGAGAGTAACTTTAGGCCTTATCTGCTTGATGGAGATGTATTAAGAGGAGGGCTAAATAGTAATCTTGGCTTCTCGCTGGAAGATAGAAATGAAAACCTGAGACGTGCCGCTGAAGTAGCTAAAATTCTATCTCTGGCCGGTGTTACCCCTGTCTGCTGCTTTATTACACCCACCAATGATGCCCGCAGTCTGGTCAATAACCTAATGGTTGATTTCCCTTTCGTCGATGTCTTTCTGAGTACCCCTTTGTCGGTCTGTGAGTCCAGAGATGTGAAAGGTTTATATGCTAAAGCCAGAGCAGGTATCATTAAAGAGTTCACCGGCATCAGTTCTCCTTTCGAGACCCCAGTAAGTCCTACTCTTGAGCTATCTACCGAGGGTGTTTCGGTAAACTACTGTGCCTCCAAAATAATGGATAAACTAAAAGAAATCTTCCCTGATTCTTTTTAGTAAACTACCTATCTGCTTTCTGAGCCAGCACCTTTAGCGATATCGCTTTACCCTGATGGTTAGGCCCCTCATCGATCAGGTATTCTGACTCTTCAAACCATTTTAAATCCATCCCCATCAGATCCTCCTTTATTTGCTCTGGATCATAAAGAAGTGTAATATCTTTTGGCCCTGCGCCTGTATTTCCAAAATGCCTCTTAGTAAAAGCCTCAACAATAAGATGGCCACCCGGCTTTAGGAAAGTGATTAACCTCTTAAAAACCACTTGACGTATCTCTTCCGGTAGATGAAGAAAAACAACCGCAATAGCATCAAAACTTCCAGTGGGATATTCTATCAAAGTAGCATCACCAAGGCGATAATCAACAACTACATTGAATTCCTGGGCGAGTGCCAGCGCTTTTGTTTGAGCCCTTTCAGACATATCAAAGGCATAGACTTCCCACCCCATTCGGGCCGCCCAAACTCCATTTCGACCCTCGCCATCGGCAGGTAAGAGAATCTTTCCAGGCTTTAATTCAGAAAGACATTTTTCCACCCACTGGTTTGGCTCCTTACCATAGATATATTCAGCGCCACCATATCTTAAATCCCAAATCTTATTCATATTCAAGTGTTGTTTTCTACCCTCGTTTTATAAGTTAGCAAATCTACATCCGATTCAATCATACGAAAAAGAAATATCTCGTTAAAAGATATTTACAGAAGACCATTATGGTATTAACAGGATTAACCGAAGCCATTACTTGATTTCTATCGTATATTTGCACCTTTGGTAAAGGTAAAAAATATTGATATGCCGGATCAAGAATCCCGTTTGTGGACCAAAGGATTTATACTACTGACCCTATCGTCATTATTACTTTCATTATCCTTTTATCTCTTATTACCCACACTCCCTGTCTATCTTGTCGAAGAATTACAGGCCAGTTCGGGTAAAGTAGGTTGGATCGTAGGGGTATATACATTTGCGGCTGTACTGATTCGGCCTTTTACAGGATGGGCTATAGACCTCTTCGGAAGAAGAATGATCTTAATCATAGCCATGGCATTCTTTGCCCTGTTTATCGGATTATACGCTGTCTCGGTTACACTTCTTCAGTTTTTGATACTGCGATTCTTTCACGGTATCTCCTGGGGTATTACCACCACAACCAACTCGACGGTAGTAGTCGATATAATCCCAGCAAAACGGAAAGGTGAAGGCATTGGGTTCTTTGGGTTAGCAATGCCTCTTGCAATGGCCATCGGACCCCTACTGGGGTTAGTGATAATAGAAAATCTGGATTGGAATATGCTTTTTCTAACAGGCACACTGATAGCATCCCTCTCTTTTATATTGCTACTCTTTATCCGGTTTCCTCACTTTAAAAGACCCTCAAGTTTAAAACTTACCCCTTCTTCACTTATAAGCAAGAGATCATTGCCGATAAGCCTTGTAATGCTTATTACCATGATCTCTTACGGAGGAATAATCTCCTTCATTACGCTCTATGCCGAGCATAACAAAATTGGGAAAACGGGTATATTCTTTACTGTATATGCAATCATGTTAGCTATCACACGGGTTGTATCTGGAAAGGTTTTCGATAAACATGGACCCTCAGTGCTGGTAATAATCGGCTTGGCAGCAGTAGCATCAGGGACTGCAATACTGGGAGGCTTCCCCTATTTTTCAGGTCTGGTTGCATCAGGGGCCATGTTTGGAATCGGCTTTGGGATAATCTTCCCTACGTTCCAGGCAATGGTTAATAATCTTGAGCCAGCATCAAGACGAGGGGCTGCTAACAGCACCCTTTTCACGGCACTTGATACCGGCATTGGGCTGGGCGCAATCTTCACAGGATATTTAATGGAAGGAATTGGCTTTAATCAGAGTTACCTCCTTCTATCAGTCGTTACTATTTCAGCTTTAGCTTTCTTTATCTTGATGGCATTGCCACATTACCAAAAAATGAAAAACAAAGTTTTCAGCTTTTAATAGAGCTATCACTCAAAAACAGCCTTAAGAAACGATAAAAGTATTAAGTTTAAAGAGTGTTACTCAATTTAATGCTAAAGATTATTGGCCAAGGCAAATGAATCTGATTTATGCTAAGTAGAAAAAGACTATACACTAAGGTGGTACAATGGACTGCCCGAAACATCACCCAACAATATCAGGTCTATATTTTAGCGGTAGGTGTTGGGCTTGCCAGCGGATTAGCAGCAGTTATACTAAAGAATACCGTCCATTATACTCACTATCTGTTAAGTGATGGCTTTAACTATGAAGAGAAGAATTATCTATACTTTATTTCTCCTTTACTTGGCATTCTATTAACCGCACTATTTGTTAACTACATTCTAAAAGATCATATCAGCCACGGTGTAAGCCGAATTCTTTACGCCATTTCAAGAAACAGCAGTTATCTCAAGCCTCATCACACCTACAGTAGTATGATTGCCAGCACCCTCACGATTGCTTTTGGGGGATCAGTGGGTGCGGAGGCACCAATTGTACTAACGGGTTCGGCTATTGGCTCAAATCTTGGTAGATTAATGAGGCAGAACTATAAAAATGTCACATTAATGATTGGATGTGGTGCAGCAGGGGCTATTGCCGGCATCTTTAAAGCACCCATCGCCGGCTTAGTATTCGCCATTGAGGTCATCATGTTAGATCTAACCATGATGACGGTTCTTCCACTTCTTTTGAGCACAGTAACCGCCTCCATCGTGGCCTATTTCTTTCTCGGAAGTGCCGTTGAGTTCACTTTCTATGTTAATAACCCATTTGAACTTAATCGAGTTCCTCACTATTTAATTTTAGGCATTGTATGTGGTGGAGTGGCTCTATATTTTACTCGTATGTCGATGGTTGTAGAGCGCCTGTTCGGAAAAGTCAAACTCCTTTCGGTAAAAGCTATCATTGGAGGAGGCCTTCTTGGAATTCTAATTTTTGCCTTTCCATCCCTATTTGGGGAAGGATATGATGCATTAATGATGGTTTTAAATGGACAAGGTGATCTGGTAGTTAATCAAACTCTTTTTAAAGACTACTCTGGAACAGACGTTATGTTTCTGGTTATTCTAATGCTAATTATCCTCTTCAAAGTTATTGCCATGGCCATAACAAATTCTGCAGGGGGCATCGGCGGAGTCTTCGCCCCTGCCCTATTCGTAGGAGGAATGACTGGTTTCTTCACCGCCAGATTGATGAATGTAACATTAGACATGAATCTACCTGAGAATAACTTTGCTTTAGTTGGCATGGCTGGAATCATGGCCGCAGTAATGCATGCCCCCCTAACCGCAATCTTCCTCATCGCCGAAATTACCGGAGGATATCAATTACTCACACCGCTAATGATTACCGCTTCGGTCTCTTATATTACTAATCACTATTTTGAACCTTATAGCATCTACACAAAAAAGCTAGCTCTAAAAGGTGATCTTATCACCCATCATAAAGATAAGTCGGTCTTGACTCGAATGAAGATAACCGACCTCATCGAACGAAACTTCACTACCGTTCGCATTCAAGAAACGCTTGGTGAGTTTGTTCAAGCCATAGCTAAATCTGAAAGAAATATATTCCCTGTCGTTGATGAGGAAAATCGCTATCTGGGCGTCGTTTTTCTTAATGATATCAGGCACATCATCTTCCAACATGATCTCTACCAAAAAATGACTGTTCGTGATTTAATGTTCATGCCCGATGTTAAAGTCTCCCCCGATGATACCATGGAGGATGTGGCTTCTCTTTTCCAAACCACCAGCCACTACAATATCCCTGTAATCGACAAGGATCAATACATAGGGTTTGTTTCAAGAGCAAATGTCTTTTCTGCTTATCGTAAAATGCTTCGCGATGAATGTGAAGATTAACCTTCAATCCACCAGACGTAAAGTTTAAAACTACAGAGCTAAGTTGCTAAGCCTGCGAAGTACAATTTACTTCGTCTGTGGCGGAGTTTTAATTGTTCTTACTCATTGAGTATGGCACATCATCTTTGTTGGTTCCACGTTGCCATGATGGGGTATCTTGCATTTCAAGGCGCAAGGTTCCTCCCTTTATTAATTCATCATGAAGAAGGTAGCTCTTTGAGTAAGCCTTTCCATTAAGCCAGGCCTTCCCAATATAGGGTCTATTCCGGTCATTCTTCTCGGCTTCGATAATAAACTTCTGCCCATTGCTAAGTGTAATGGTGCTCTTCTTGAATAAAGGAGATCCTAAAACATACTCTCCGGAGCCAGGACAAACAGGATAAAAGCCCAATGCTGAGAACACATACCAGGCACTCGTTTGGCCATTATCTTCATCTCCACAAAGTCCATCTGGTTGGTTTAAATAGAGCTTATCCATAATTTCTCTCACCTTTTGCTGAGTCTTCCATGGTTGTCGCGCAAAGGCATACAGATAGGGCATATGCTGTATAGGTTGATTTCCATGTGCGTACTGTCCCATATTCATGATCAACATCTCGGTTATCTCATGAATCTGACTTCTGTAATAGGAATAATCGAAGGTCGGAGGAGCTGAAAAGACAGAATCTATTTTCTCCAGAAAAGGCTTCTCCCCTCCCATTAAATCAATCAACCCATTAATATCATGAAAAACGCACCATGTCCAGTGCCATGAACACCCCTCAGTAAATGCATCTCCCCATTTATCAGGGCGAAAAGGCGATTGGAAGGTCCCATCCTGATTTCTTCCTCTCATAAAACGAGTGCCTTTATCGAAGACATTCTTATAATTCTTCGCCCTCTCAGCAAATCGCATAATCTCTTCAGATGGCCTGTTTAATGCCTTGGCAAGCCTCCAAATGGTAAAGTCATCGTAGCTATATTCAAGCGTCCGGGCAACATTCTCATCAACTCCAACATCATAAGGGATATATCCTAGCTTGTTGTAATAATCAACCCCAAGCCGTCCGACACTACTCAGAGGGCCACTCTGTTCGCTGTTCTTTAATATAGCATCGAATAGAACATTAATATCATACCCACGTATTCCCTTCAGATAGGCATCGGCAATTATAGATGCAGAATTAGATCCTATCATACAATCACGATGTCCGGGGCTTGCCCATTCAGGTAGCCAACCACTCTCTTTATAAGTATTAACAAGCCCTGCCATCATCTTACTGCTCATCTCAGGATAGACCAGAGCAAAGAATGGGAAAACGGCTCTAAAGGTATCCCAAAAGCCATTATCTGTAAAGAGATATCCCTTCTCCACCTTTCCGTTAAACGGACTATAATGCACGATCTCCCCCTGTTTATCAAATTCATAAAATGAACGAGGAAATAGCAAAGCACGATACATCGCTGTATAGAAGACCGATCTTTGATCATCAGTTCCTCCCTCAATCGCTATCCTGCCCAGCTGCCTGTTCCACTCAGCCTTTGCTTCATTACATATCTCATCAAAGCCTTTAAAGCCAATCTCACGTTGAAGATTCAGTTCGGCCTGTTCCTCACTAATAAATGAACTTGCAATCTTTAGATTAACCTGTTGAACTCCATCAAGAGCAAATCTTAAAATAGCCCCTGTATGAAATCCGACGGCCTCGGAACGATCGCCATACATAATACCATCCTTATGAATAAGAACCTCCTCAAACGGTTTATCACTTATGATTACGAAATAATTCTTGAATCCTTCAGGTACACCTCCACTGTTATTACAAGAGTATCCAACAATTTTCCCCTCATTGGGATAGACTTTAACATATGAGTTTTTAAAGAAAGCATCAACTATCAGATTAGCCCTTGATTTCTCAGGGTAAGATATTCTAAAACAGGCCGATCTTTCAGTAGGTGTTATCTCGACTGTGGTATTGTAATCGGCCAGATAGGCCTTATAGTAATAAGGGGTAGCAACCTCAGCTTTATGAGAGAACCATGACTCCCTTTTCTGCTCATCGAAGATCGGTTTTCCAGTGGTAGCAAAGATCGCAAATGCACCATAGTCATTAATCCAGGGAGAAGGTTGATGGGTTAGCTTGAATCCTCTCAGCTTAGAGGCACTATATTGATAGCACCATCCATTTCCCATGGTATTCGTCTGCGGAGTCCAGAAATTCATTCCCCACGGCATTGCAATGGCCGGATAAGTATTGCCGTTTGAAAGTTCGTATCGGCTATCGGTTCCAACTAAAGGGTTGACCCAATCAGCAGGGGTTCTTTCCTGTTGCGCCGAAACGAGAGCAGAGAAGAGGACAACACCCAAAAAGGTTCCTAAGAGTTGCTTAATCATCATATATAATAGTTCTTGGTTGAAGTTCAGGATTACCAGAAAGTAACTATACGGATAAAGGAAACCAAAGATACCCATCTTTATCAAATTTTTAGTCAGTCATTATTTGATTATCATGGATAGATCATTGCATTATTTATCTTTGCACCAAGCAATAAATCCCAATCGGTCAAAGTCAATTAACAGTGCATTAATCAACCCATCATGTCAGAGAAAAAAGAAATCGATCGATTTAGTTTTGGAGAGGAAGAGGGCAAAGTATGGATAATCATCAAATCTGGGAGAGAGAAAAAAGGAAGAAGTGTAATCGTACTTCTAACATTTGCTATTATCATGGTAATATCGCTCTTATCTGAGGTTTTTGATAATGAAGAATATTACATGTTAATGATACCTATAACGGTAGTGAGCCTCATAATGGGGCTAGTATTGTTTCGTTTTTTCGGGTGGCATTTTTTCGGAAGAGAGCTTATCACCATAGAAGGAAATACCCTTTCCTATTCTATAAAGTATGGATTCTTTCGATCAACCCCACAGACAAAACAGTATCAAAGGCTATCTGTAAGAATAGATCGCATAAAGAATCAAGAAGTAAGTACAATGGGGCGTCTCATTTTTTTAGAGACCAAACACCAAGGAGGAGAGCCCATTGAAGTCTTTCATTCAACCCTGGTGGCTCATAGGGATAGCCTACTCGCATTTATTAGGTTTTACGAAAATCACAAAACCAAAAGAGAAGTAATCTCAAAATTCACGCAAGAGATTTCGCTTAATTAGAGACGGTAAAAACCACCTAGCGTCTCTAGCAATCTATACATTATTAATTCTAAGACGATACCCTGTACCATGAATGTTTTCAATCTCTATCGTTGAATCTTCACTAAGATACTTTCTGAGTTTACTAATAAAAACGTCCATTGATCTAGTTGTAAAATAATTATCATCGCCCCAGATCGTTCGTAGCGCTAGTTCACGAGGTAGAATATTATTCATTTCCACACAGAGTAATCGAAGGAGTTCAGCCTCCTTTGGCGAGATGCGTTTTTGATCGTCACCCATTCCTATGGTTCTGAGATTTGCATCAAAGGTAAACTTGCCTATTTGGAAGATGGTCTGCTTCTGTTTAGACATAGACTCACTATTTCTCTTTAGGATGGCTCTCATCTTATAGAGTAATACTTCACTATCAAATGGTTTGGTAATATAATCATCAGCTCCCGACTTAAATCCCTCCACAATATCCTCTTTTAAACTCTTAGCCGTCAAAAAGATCATAGGGATTTGCGGATGAGTTGAACGAATTGCTCTGCCTATGGTAAAACCATCAACATTAGGCAGCATCACATCCAAGATGCAAATATCAAATTGCCCCTTAAGGAACGTTGAGACAGCGTCTTTACCATCACTAACCCAAGTGACGCTAAAATCTTGTAATTCGAGATAAGATTTAAGAATAGTTCCAAAGTTAAGGTCATCCTCAACTAAAAACACATTGGTCGTATACGTTGTATTACTCATGTCCAGCTCTTCTTTTTAAAAGTCAAATTAGCTCCAATTAAATTATCTTTCAAACCTTACAACTAACTACCATTAACAGATAATTCATAACACAAAGGTATCTTAATTGTAAATCGGCTTCCTTTTCCCTCTTCGCTATCAACAGAGATCACACCTTGATGGGCTTCAACGATGGCTTTAACATAGCTTAATCCAAGGCCGAACCCCTTGACGTTATGAACGTTTCCAGTAGGTTTTCTGTAAAATTTCTCGAAGATATGTTGTTGTGTTTCCTTGCTCATTCCAATTCCTTGATCTGAGATAGTAATAATAAAATGGCCATTATGATTGGAGGTAGAGACATTTATCAACGGCTTATCAGCTGAATATTTATTGGCATTATCCAGCAGATTATAGAGAACATTTATAAAATGGATCTCGTCTGCTTTGATTTCAGCTTCTTCAGCACTTGGGTCAAAGGTAATCTCGCCATGTCTTTTCTCTATCTGCAAGGAGATATGCTCGATAGCACGTGCAATCAGATCATGTGCATCGCTTGGGATCAGGTTAATCCGAAAATCATGTTTTTCCAGTAATGACATTTGAAGAATTCCTTCAACCTGGTGATTCATACGTCGGTTCTCCTCCCTGATAACTCGACTAAAGTATTTGATTTGTTCGGGATCATGAATGACCCTTGGGTTGGTTATTGCATCTGTGGCCAGACTTATGGTTGCAATGGGTGTCTTAAACTCATGAGTCATATTATTAATAAAATCAGTCTTCATCTCCGAGAGTTTCTTCTGTCTTAGCATTAACCAGGTTACGATGACAAAGGCTGAAACCATAAGTACGGTAAACAAAACCGAACCACTGAGCATCCATGACACATTGGCCATCAGATAACGATCTCTTCCGGGAAAACGCAATAAGAGTTTATCGCCATATTGCATAAATCGTTGAGGGAAAAGATCGGTTGAGAAGGTGACGATATCCTCGTTTTGATTAGAGAAACGTCGAGAGGCAGAGATAGTGTCCGCCTCACCGGTGATAATTGCGTATTCAAAGGGGAGACTTATCCCTCTGTTATTTAGATTTCGCATTAAAAGAGCATTTGTGCTCGGAAGATCAATAGATACAGGAACTGGTTGTTGTAAACTTTGGACCTCAGCAAGCATCTTTTTAAGGACCTCATCTTGTCGTTTAATTTGAGCCTCCAGTTTACTCATTTGACTATTTGAAGTAGTAGATTCAGATGACTTTGTCTTCGATTTGCGCGGTTTCCCCTCAAAAAAATCCCTAGTGGCCGAAAGCCCTTCGATTTGGGGAAAATCTTCTACTCGGCCATATTCATCTATAGGCATGAATAATTTATCCATTGAGGTATTTGCCGGGTCAAACCATTGCTCAAAGATTGCCTCCTGTTCCCCTTGAGGGACTGTAAATTTCACCTTATGTCCGTTAATAGTATAAGTAACCGATACAGAATCGGAGGAATAAGAAGATGATCCAAACTGTTGCCAGCTCATAATGAAGGTCTGATTCATTGAAGTTGGCTGAGGTGGAGCCGGATGTTCACGTCTTCTATGCTGATTCGGAGCCGGAAAATTCCTCGTTGAAGGAGGATATTCATTTCGGTTACTGCCCAGCATTTGTTGATTTCTAATAGCAGAGTCCATACTTCCTAACCACTGCATTCTTCTTTGTAACAGGTACATCTCCTGATTTTCAGCTATCTGTGCTACCGTTTCGGAGAGAGCTTGTTTCACATCGCGATCAAATTGAACCTGCCGAAGATGAATGGCATTTCTGATCCAAACAAACTGTAGAGCTACGATCCCAACCAGTGAGATAGCAGAAACGATAATTATGGTTCTAATGAAATTCTTCTTCATGATTCAAAATTAGGCAATCTAAAGCGTGTTAGCATTACTTTAACCCTTCCTTAACCTGCTTTAACCAGGTGTTAACTTTTTCAGTTCCAAATAGCAGGTAGCTTTGCATCATCACCTTTAACCTCTCAAACTATGAATCAGTTTAAAACTTTCGTCTTAAGCCTGTCCATCATTCTTCTGGTCGGCTCGCTATCAGCCCAATCTGCCTCTTCTACTAACACTTCTTCAAAAGACACACTCAATGTTAAGAAAAAAGTCGTGGTTTTTTCTAACAAAAAAGGGAAATCTGGTAAAAAGAAAGTAAGAACATATCAATTTACGACTTCTGACACGATCTCAGGTAAAGATTCAAAGGGAACTTTAAAATCAAAAAAAATTGTCATCTCAATGGCAGGTGACTCTAGCATTTCTATGGAGGGAGACTCAGTGATTATGAACGGGTCATTCTGTCATAAAACACCTCATTGTTTCAAGTTCGAATTTGATGGTGATGATGACCGATCATTTAATGGTTTCTCTATGGCACCTTGTATGCCCGGTATGCCTGGCGATTTTGAAATAGAAGAATTTGAGGAGACAGAGGGAGAAGAGATGCCCCATAATCATATGGCCTTCCATTTTGATCCCTTTATGAGCGACACCGCACTTGCTATGATTATGTCTTTCCCCGAAATCGGAAACATGGATACAACATTTATTAATGAGTACGGCGACACCATTCAAATAATGAAAGGGCTGCAGTTTAATATGCCCCCTACCCCAAAGTTTTCCGATAATCCCAGAAATAACTTCATGTGGAGGGGCGACAGGAACCCTCATGCTCGAATCCACAACTACTATAGACCCGGCTCAGGGGCTACGATTTCAGACCTTACAAATGAGGAGTTGACCCGCTTGAAAAAATCTGAGCTTAAACCTACCAAAAGTTATAGTCCGCTAGGACTGGAAAGATTAGAAGCCCGGTTCAATCACTTTGGTGATAAACTCTCCATCTCCTTCGATTACCCATTCGGAGAAAAACTAACTGTCAAACTTTTTAATGAGAATGGGAAGCAGTTCTATCATGAAGAAATTTTACAGAGTACAGGAGGATACGAAAGAAAGATTCAGTTACCTGAAGATATGGGAGAAATGGTATACTTAAGAATTACCAGTGGAAAACAGAGTATTGTAAAAAGAATTGACCGTTAATCAAGGAAGATAAATAATCTTCCTTAAAAATAAGTGTTTTCATACGTGCGTTTAGGTTATTCAAGATATCAGAAGGAGATATTTGTGAAGATAATAGTCAGCTAAAACTGACCCTTCTGAACAGGCCGTAATATTCTTCAACTCTCGTAACGGCCATAAAACAAAGTGACCACTGAATGAATCGGTGGTCACTTTGTTTTTATTTGTATTAGTCAGATCACTCTATCTGCTATGGCGCCTAACACCAAAATAATCTAATACCCCCCACAGATAAATAGCAAAAGCAGAACTAGTTAATAACTGTATCCATAAAGGAGTTGAGATCAAATTCATATCTAAGAGAGCCGTTGAGATTAAAACATACTTCAAAATATAGTAAACCATTTTTGAAGCGATGATAGCTGCCATGGCTACCATCAATGTATTTTTAACCCAGCGCTTTAAATAATAAAATAGACCCACACTCAATGCCAATTCAAACATCATCAGAAAGACCTTTGGCAACTCAGGATGTCCAGATACTGCAAAGGAAAAAAGAGGCAAAGAAAGCGCTAAAACCACGGCATTTGTCCGATTAGTATGAGCCATAGCAAGGATAATCATAATCCTCATGGGCTCCAAAAGGTAAAAGGGAAAGGCCGTTAAGTGTGAAAGAGCTGGGATAAAATAGACAAAAAGTATGGCAACAGCGTCGAGAAGAAGTATCTTATTCAACTCCTTTCTAGATAGATTGGCTATTTGTGTCTTCATTTGTTAATAGTATGTTTTGTATAGATAGAATAACCCATCTTAATAATATTTTTGCCCAGCAGATAAAAATAAAGTATGAAACAATAAACGGAAACAACCTACCGGTTAACAGATAGACTTAACCTTTGTTGATTAACCGCTTTAAGACAGACAAAAGTAACAATTTATCTTCATTGAGGAATCAGGATAATAGTCATAAAAGAAGTGCTTTCTTAGCTATCTCTACGCCTCCTCTGCGTATCCTCTTCGCTCTTTGCCTTATTTTTTGCGAACAAATAATGAGGAGAATGGGTAATGAAGAGGACTGTTTGTACAGCTACAAATACCCTTCAGCCCTACGAATAAGTAGTGGCAATGATTTACCATAGACTAAAAAAGTGGAATAGGAGGCTATACGGCCGGCGAGATCAACTTGTTAATCTCGACAAGGAGGCTATCAACTGAAAAAGGTTTCTGAAGGATTGCATCAGCTCCAAACAGTCTGCTTATTCTGAGATAATCATCGGCAGGGACATATCCACCACCTGACATAGCAATAATTTTAACCGTCGAATTTCTTTTTCTAATATCAGAGATTAATTGCAAACCATTATCTCCCGGCATGCGTATGTCTGTGATAACTAAATCAAACTTCTCTTCCCTAAAATGCAAGAAACCCTGCTTACCATCGTTAGCAGTCACTACTTCAAACCCGCTCTTTTGTAAGAAAAGCTTTAAGCCATCAGCAAAAACAATCTCATCATCAACAAGTAGAATCCTTTTCATCATAAAATGGTACTAATCGATTACAATACGGTCAATCAAAGGTCAACAATTTGTCGTAATATCACCACAGCTGTTTCAAGTTCAAAAATAGTCATTATACCATTCTTTATCACCATTTTTCCAAAAAAAAGAAAATATTTTTATGATTCACTCTGATTTAAGGAAGTCAGATAGACTAATAATAAAAAACGGGCTATCTTTCTTTGACCGATAAGATAGCCCGCTAAATTAAATGACCTGAATCTATTCCTCTACGAACTTAACTCCAGGTAACTCTTTTCCCTCGATGTATTCAAGCATGGCTCCACCACCGGTTGAGACATAACTAACCTGATCAGCAAGGTTATACTTGTTAATCGCAGCAACTGAATCACCCCCTCCAATTAAAGAGTAGGTACCTTTTGAAGTAGCATGAGCAATAGATAAAGCGATCTGCTTTGTTCCAATCTCAAAATTAGACATCTCAAAAACGCCCATTGGACCATTCCAGAGGATGGTCTTCGAATCCTCTATAACCTTAGCGAATTCTTTCGCTGCGTCTGGTCCAATATCAAGACCCATCCAACCATCGGGTATTTGATCGGCTGAGACAACCTGACGGTTCGCCTCATTGTCAAACTTATCGGCAACAACTGCATCTTTGGCCAAATGAATAGTCACACCTAATTCTTTGGCTTTAGCTAAGATTGAACGAGCTAAATCTAATAATTCATCCTCAACAAGTGAACTTCCTACATGACCACCCATTGCTTTTACAAAGGTGAACATCATCCCTCCACCAATAATCAAATTATTCACCTTTGGGAGTAAATTAGTGATGATCTCTATCTTCCCACTAATCTTTGCCCCACCTAAAATGGCTGTAAAGGGCTTGTGGCCACTCGTCAAAACATGATTAATGCTTTTCAGCTCATTTCCCATTACATATCCAAACATTTTACTGGTCGGGAAAAATTTGGCAATAACAGCAGTAGAAGCATGGGCTCTATGCGCAGTACCAAAAGCATCATTCACATAAATATCACCAAGCTTTGAAAGCTTCTCAGCAAATGCCTCATCCCCCTTCTCTTCCTCTTTATAGAATCGAAGGTTCTCAAGCAATAGAACATCACCGCCTTGTAACTCAGAACTAAGCTTGACAGCTGAGGCTCCAATACAATCATCGGCAAATTTTACAGCCACCCCAAGAGATTGACTCAAATAAGGTAATAAATGACTTAATGAATACTTATTCTCTGGGCCACCCTTTGGCCGACCTAAATGCGACATTAAAATAACTGATCCTCCATCATTAAGAATCTTTTTTACTGTCGGAACAGCAGCATCAATACGAGTAGTATCGGTGATCTCAAATTTCTCATTCAGCGGAACATTAAAGTCGACGCGTATAAGGGCCCGCTTACCCTTAAAACTGATGTCATCAATTGTCTTCATCTGATATTCACTTGTTTTTATAAGTCACTTGAACTAATCTTAATTGATCTTAACAACAGATATCCTCATGCTAAGTTTCAATCTTGATTGATTCTTTCACTACTATTTTGTTTTTTACTCAAATATAATATTCCCAATTGATCCTTTGACATCACTATAAGATTATCATAAAGTATGATAATCTAGTTTTGATGTTTTGCCCCTAAAGGTGTATTCTCAACACAAAGGTAATCCGAAACCATGTAAAAGTCTATATTCAAATAAAATAATCTACAGAAAAGCCTCAATAACCCCTCTAAAAGCAGGCTTTAGAAGGCTCAATGTACCGAATGACGTCAAAATATCGTAGGTTTGCAAAAAGCTGTCGATATGAGGAAATTGTCCACCCTTTGCGTGCAATCAGATATCATTTGGGAAGATTGTGACGCAAATCTTAAGATATTAGATAACCTGTTACAAAACAAAAAAGCCGACTTAATTGTCTTACCAGAATTCTTTGCTCATGGTTTTACAATGAAAACAGAAGGCATTGCTCAAGAAGATAATGAGAGTTCTTCTCTATTATGGATGAAAAATTTAGCATCCAAAACCGGAGCACTTGTTTGTGGCACTCAAATGATTAAACAAGAAAATCACTTTTACAACCGAGCCTTCATGGCTCGTCCAAATGGAGACTTTTCCTTCTATGATAAAAAACATCTCTTCACTATGGGAGGTGAACATGACCTGCTCTCTTCAGGTGATATAGTGGTCACTATTCCTTGGAAAGGATGGAATATCAGACCCTTGATCTGTTATGATTTAAGATTTCCTGTATGGTCCAGAAACCGTTCATTTGGAGGTAGTCCGGAATATGATCTTCTAATCTATATGGCCAATTGGCCCAAAGGAAGAGCCAATCATTGGAGATCACTTCTAATTGCCAGGGCAATAGAGAATCAATGTTGGGTTGTTGGGGTCAACAGAACCGGCACCGATGGCAATGGAATCATTCACCATGGAGGCTCAATCGTTATTAACCCATTAGGGGAAGTTACCAATGAACTGAACTCTGAAGTAGCCGTCATGGAGGCAATACTCGATTATGATATTCTAACGAACTGGAGAAAGAAATTCAGAGTCTATAAAGATTGGGACTCTTTCACAATTGATGAAGATAGAAGATAAACTGAGGAGTTAGTAAAGCACCTAGAACTTATGTGAACTGATTTTTTGTATTCAAACGCAAAAGTTATCAAAGTGTGACTATTTTTGCCCCCTATTTGAGTACGAAATGAATATAATAATTGCAGGCGATGGAGAGGTAGGATTTCATCTTGCCAAAATACTATCAGTTGAGAATCACCATATTACTATTGTTGATCCTCATCATGAATTACTAAAATTACTAGAATCACAGTCCGATTTAGTGACATTTGCCGGAGATTCGACTTCTATGAAGGTGCTATTACAAGCCGGAGTACAGAGTTGTGATCTTCTAATTTCTGTTGTACATGACGATGCAATAAACTTAGTTTCTTGTATGCTGGGAAAGAAGCTAGGTGCCAAGAGGACTATCGCACGGGTAAATAACACAGAATATCTTACCGATGAATCGAAAGCATTGATGGCCTCACTAGGCATTGATGCCATGGTCTGTCCCGAGAGAATAGCAGCAAAAGAGGTTCTGAAATTATTAAACCAGACAGTAGCTACTGAAATCTTTGACTTTTCTGAAGGAAAGCTCTCCCTCTTTCTTCTACGGTTGGATGAAGATTGTAAGGTTCTGGGAATGTCTCTTGATGAAGTTGCAAAGAAATACCCAAGGCTAAACTTCAGGGCTGTGGCCATTCATCGAAACTCAGAGACAATCTTACCCAAAGGGCAAGACAGTTTTCTATACGGAGATCTGGCATACGTAATTACCAAACCTGATGGGATCGACCACCTTTTAGAGCTTGCTGGCAAGAAGAAAGTTGAGGTAAAAAAGGTGATGATAGTTGGAGGAGGCCGGATTGGAAGAAAGACTGCTCGTAGGTTAGAGAAAAACATGCAAGTAAAGTTGATTGACCGAGATAAAGAGAGGTGTATGTCGCTAGCTGAATCGCTTGAAAACACCTTGGTCATCAATGCTGATGCCAGAGATGTTGATGTTTTAGAATCAGAAGGCATAAGAGAGGTTGATGCAGTAGTAGCAGTCACTGATTCAAACGAAACGAATATGTTTATCTGCTTACTAGCTAAACGTTTTGGAGTTAAAAAGGTCATTCCTTTAGTTGAAAATATCGATTTTATCGATATCGCACAAAACCTCGGTATTGAGGCAATCATTAATAAGAAATTGATCGCAGCTAGCTATATTGCTCGCTTTACCATGCATGCGGAGGTAGCCTCCATTAAATGTCTAAATGGCGTTGATGCCGAAGTCTTGGAATTTGTGGCTGCAAAAAATGCTGTTGTTACGAAGTATTTAATAAAAGATATCCCGATGGTAAAAGATAGCATCATTGGAGGTATAATAAGAGGAGAAAATAGCTATATTGCCGTCGGTAATTTCCAGATTGAAGAGGGAGATAATGTCGTGGTTTTTGCTATGCCTCACGCCATTAAAAAGATAGAACAACTCTTCAGCTAATGATCCTTAGTAACACATCGACAACAGAAAAGATTTATGAAAAGTACACTTCTTGCCTTGTTCTTGTTTTTTTTAATTAATCCATATTGTAAGGCTCAATATCAACCTCAAGGGCCGTATTTTATTAAAACATTAGCCGACTCTTCATTTCTTGGAAGAGGCTATGCCTTTAGGGGTGACCTTAAAGCCGCTGATTGGATAGAAGACTACTTTAATGGCCTTCGTCTTTCTCCTTTGGGTAACGGTTACAGACATCCTTTCTCTTTCTCAGTAAACACCTTTCCTAAGAAGATGTCGTTGAAAATAAATGGGCAAACCCTCAAACCAGGCTTAGATTATATCATTTACCTCTCATCCCCTTCCACTAATGGCCTTTATCGTATCATATCAGACTTCAACGATACGATCCATACAAAACCTTCCTATCTAACAAAAAATGGCTACTCAGGATCCATTCTTCTCACAACCAATAGTACTATAACAGCTCCTCCAAAAGGGGTCAATGGTATCTTCTGGCTAATTAACCCCACTGATCCCCTTATCTGGAGAGTATCTGATGGGATCTATGTAAATAAATGGATAAGTGGTAAAATGTTTTCTAACCTTATCTCTCCCTCTGATACTTCGGCTGAACTAACCATCGATTCAGAATTCCTTAAAGATCTCCAGGCTGTCAACATTGCAGGCTATATCCCTGGAAAAACGAATCCCGAAAAACTTGTTCTTATCACCGCCCATTATGACCACCTAGGAATGATGGGTAGAAAAACAATCTACCCCGGAGGAAACGATAATGCCTCTGGCGTAGCTATGATGCTCGACCTTGCAACCTACTTCTCCAAAAATGAGAACAGACTACCCTTTTCCATTGGTTTCACCGCCTTTAGTGCTGAAGAAATGCATCTTTTGGGAAGTACAGCTTTTTCAAAAAATCTCCCTTGGAAAGCTTCCGATATAAATCTAGTACTAAACCTGGATATGCTTAGTACCGGCTCTGATGGAATTATGGCTGTCAATGGAAAAGATTATCCCAATATCATTGATGACTTAACCCAAATTAACCTCGAAGGCAACTACCTTAAACAAATCAAAATAAGGCCTAACGCTGCCAATAGCGATCATTATCCCTTCTCTACTCTTGGCATCCCTGCAATATTCTTCTATTCTATGGGTGATGAATACAAATTCTATCATACACCAAAAGATACTTACAACGTTCCATTAACAAAGTATGTCGAAATCTTCAATCTCTTAAGAGATTTTATAATCACTTGTGGAGCTAAAAACTATACCCAACAACCCATTCCTGACTAATTCTACCCTTTGCTCTCAAAGTATACCCATACTATTTTTTTGAAAAAAGCCTCCCTCTAAACCATTGCAGGAATGCAAATTACTACCCCTTCTTAAAAAGTTTAAATATCGGATAAATCTTCCATTATCAGGAAGAATTATCACCTCACCATGATCTCAAAAGAGACAAATAATTCACATTATCAGCCATGTACAGAACCTTTATACTCCCCTTCAAACATTGGTATATCATTTGAATCATTAGTCTCGAAATATTTCGTTAAATAACAACACGATAGATGGAGTCACCTGTCAAAAGAATGCGGATGCTACGCATTCTTCTAACCATTCTGCCAGTCTTGGCAATTGGAATCATCATATATATATCAAACGTTCAAAGGAAACAACACATCAAGCTTGATCAATCTCTCTCAGATATCTCGGAGGTTATCGCTCCGGAAAATCTGATTAGTGAACTTGCGATCGTATTCGATGAGGTAGAGAGTTCATTTAGATTGTACCTGATTTCTGACAGAAAAGAGCACTATGAATTATATAGCTCGAAAGTAAAACGATTCATTGCGATTTCAGATTCAGTGACCACCCTTCTCTCAGGAGACACCTCACGTCTTTCGCCCTTACTTAAACGGCTATCCAAACGAAATGATTTGATGAGAGCGATCGGAACCTTAAAAAACCAAAGCGACTCTTTAATGGAATTAGCCATCTCCATTGACTCTCTCCGATATCTTGCCACACTTAAAGCCAAACCGATCTTAATCCCTTTTGTTATTCCTACAAACCTAATCATCGACACTCTTTCAATTACCGAAACTACTAAAAAGGAGAAAAAAGGATTTTTCGGGAGAATCAAAAATGCACTTACAGGATCAAGTGAAGAAGAACAGAAAAAAACAAAGGTAATAGTTAGAACCGGAGGGGAGGCAGATTCAACTAGGACTAATGCAAAAGCCCTAGGAATAAATGAATTCACCGACTCTCTGTCGCGTAACATGCAACGCTATTATACCCACCTACTTAATCAGTTTGTGATCTCCAAAAAGAAAATGGAGAAACAAGAACAGAGTCTTGCATTAGTTAACTTAAAAATCCTTGCCCGGATGAAGAATATGATAAACCAATTCTCTACAATGAGTGCAGAAGAGAAATTGGCAAAAGGGCAATACCTCATCGAAAATACCGGAAGTAGTGTAGACAAGATTAGAAATATCGAATATTTAGCCCTCATTCTTATAGGGTTACTCTCTGGTTTAGTTCTTTATGAATTACAGAAAATCGTTAAGTATGAAAAAAGACTAATTTCGGCAAGAGATCAAGCAATTGCTGTAGCCCATGAAAAAAGTAGGTTTCTGGCTTATATGAGCCATGAAATCAGAACGCCTTTAACAATGGTAGCCGGCTTTAGTGAGCAGATGCAACACACTTCGCTCGATCATAAACAAACAGAATATCTTAATTACATAGGATCATCTTGCGATCTTTTGCTTAGTACGGTAAATGATATCCTTGATTTCTCAAAGTTAGAGGCAGGGAAATTCCACCTTGACTCAAAACCATTCAATCCTAAAAAACTTATTGAAGAGACTACTCACTCTTTTGAGATGAAGGCAAATGAAAAAGGATTAAACATATCATTTTCTTTCAATGGAGACCCACACCTTTGGGTTTCGGGCGATGCTTTCAGAATCAGGCAGGTTCTTAATAACCTAGTAAGTAATGCTATTAAAAACACAGACAAAGGCAAGGTGGTTATTAAAGGCGAATTAATTGACAACCATGAAAGCAACCTCGTCCTTAATATCTCGGTAATAGATAGTGGTATTGGGATTCCCAAGAACCAGCAAAATGACATCTTCGCTGAATACAGCCAGGTAACACAAACCGCAGACCAACGGTGGAAACTGGGAACCGGTCTTGGCTTGCCTATTTGTAAAAAAATAATCCAACAGATGGATGGTACCATTGGGGTTGAAAGCGAACAATCAAAAGGCTCCACCTTCTACGTTAACCTCACCCTTCCAAAAGCCTCTTCCCCAGAAATAAATGAAACCGTTAAAGAAGTTGAACTACTCAAACAAGGGGCATTTAAGGGAATGAAAATCCTTGTTGCCGAAGATAATCTTATTGGACGAAAGCTACTTAACGCAATGCTCAAAGACTCAGAAGCAGAGATCATCATGAAAGGAGACGGACAACAAGCTTGGGAGGAGTTACAGCAATCCCCATTCGATCTTGTGATAAGTGATGTCTTCATGCCAGTAATGAACGGGCTGGATCTTGTTAAGAGCATAAGAAAACACGCTGATAAACGAATAGCATCTATTCCATTCATCTTCCTTACTGCCGATACGCTCCCCGAAGAGGTCGCAAATTACAAAGCAGCAGGGGCTGATGCACTAATCTTTAAACCTTACCATCAGATTGATCTCTGGAAAGCAATCAAGAAGATAACTAATCATTAAACCAATGATTAGTTATCTTTTGTTAATCAAATCCACAAAGGTCCAATAAAATTAAGCTTAAGTATTACATCACAAAGATAGTTCTTCCCCTTAAAATCCTGACCATTGTTCTTCAGCTCTTCGCTCGCCCTTCGCTCCCTCTCCATTAATCGTTCGAATTTGAGTGGATAAAATGGAAGAAATGAAAAAGTAATTTTCAAAAGTATATGGACAAAGAGCGAAGGGGAAGCGAAGGGGAAGCGAAGAGAAGAGTTTTGATGTTCGAACAATTTATTAAATTTACTCACTCTTACTTGTAATCTACTCTGGCAAAACTTTATGAAGAATCTCAAGATATGTGCAGAAATTGCATGTGTTTTGTTTAGTGTTTTAGCTGTTGTTAGTTAGCGGTTTAGGATAAAACCGCTGTGACTGACGGGGCGAAGCTGTGAAGAGAGGGATTTGAATTGACGCCACCAGTTGAGACGCGGCATGCCACGTCTCTACACAAGAAACAAAGGCACCCTGATAATACAGATAGATGATGCAGATTGGATTATCCCATGACCTGGATGGTCGAGCGTAATCATTGAATCCTTGAATCCTTGAATCTTTGAATCCTTGAATCCTTGAATCTTGAATCTTGAATCCTTGAATCTTGAATCCTTGAATCCTTGAATCCTTGAATCTTGAATCCTTGAATCTTGAATCCTTGAATCCTTGAATCTTGAATCCTTGAATCTTGAATTCTCAGTAATACATATCAACTGAAATAGATTAAACCCCTTCGTACGAGATTTATAAAACGATGCGAGGCGACGTATAGGTGCGTAGCACCGGAAATAGGATCCCTAACCGAAGCACCATATTTTGGGCAGATCCCCTGCAAGGTGCGTAGCACCGAGAATATTTGTAGATGGAGGTGCGTAGCACTGGAATCAGGATGCACCCATAAAAAAACAACCTAGAGTATCCGTATTACACGCCCTATCAGTATGCGGGTAATAAGCCGGTGAGTTATATTGATTTGGATGGGTTGGAGGAAGCGAAGACAGATTCTCCTGATCAAAAAGTACAAACGTACTTTATTAATAAAGATAC
>Ga0209066_10000534_pt1 | contig 54539 bp, 57 predicted proteins | sample All_14_2_FD_187198 | JGI IMG/M metagenome (GOLD analysis project Ga0209066, IMG submission 187198) | Freshwater microbial communities in response to fracking from Pennsylvania, USA - Allegheny Zone_MetaG_DW_15 (SPAdes) (version 2) ...
TGCAACAACTGATACCCCAGGGCACAGGTGCGCCTGCTTGAGTCCCAGAGGGGGCGAGAACCCGCAAAAGGCGGGGAAAACGGGGCAGATCAGCCCTGAAACTGCTAAAAAACAAGGCAAATTGACTCGGAAAGCTGGAAATCGCCATCTTCGCACTCAGTTATGCAACGGCCTTAAGCCAGCGATAGCTTTCGCGATCTGTTGCTTTTCAGTCAACACGTTACGACAGTCTTTCGATAAATCACGACCGTCTCCGAAGGAGCCAATTTCATTCCCACTCAAATATCAATTGCAGCAAAAAGCATTTGATTTACATAGACTTTTTCACGGCACAAAAAGCCGATGCCATGCAAAATACCATTTGCAGAATCAGGTCAAAAATATCACCTCAAGGCTCGCTCGGCTGAGTCGTAGCCGCTGGCGCATCGCCGGAACTCTGCAGCAAGCCGGGCGACATCGGCAGCATACCCCGTAAGAAAAGCTGCATCTCCCCTTGCCAATCCCGAGCCGGTGCATCCCACACCTGTTGAGGCGGGGTCGGCGGCTTCACCGGGTCTGTCGTGGGCCCGCAGTTCGGGGCGGTTGCGCAGGCCGTCAAGCTCAGCAGAATGCACAGCAGCAATCCGTTTTTCTTCAGCATCTCGTTTCCTTCGCTCCCGGGCAGCATCCGCAGCCATGGCCCGCTCTTTCTCCCTGTACTCCATCACCTTCTCTGCCGTCCGCAGGGCGCGAGATGCCGTTTCTCGCCCCCACTCCTGTCTGACGGCATCAGCCCCAGCCCTGCTCCCTGCGCTGTAAATGCCCCAGCATGCCGCAGCCATGGCGGCAAGCACGATCAGGGAAAGAATTGCGCGGGCGGGCAGGCTCATTGGCTGGCCAGCTTGCTGCGCAGCTCGTAGCCCATGAGGGGCCACACCTTGGCAATGGCGTTTTCGCGGGCAATGCGGCGGCCAATGTCTGCGTTGAAGTTCTCGGGGCTCGCGCAAGCGCTCTCACCTGTGACGGTGAAGCCGTTCCGCAGAACCAGTACGCAAAAGGTCAGAAGGTCAAGTTCTTTTGCATTGCGGCAAGCCTGCGCTTCTGGACCTCCGCGATACCTTCCGTCAACTCCGTCAAGTGCGGTGAAGTAGTGCTCACTGTTGATGTTTGCCTCGATGTTGGTAGGCGTGATGCGCGGTGCCACGTTGGCACCAGCGGCCACGATTGCGGCTTCAATATGTTGGTCTTCGGTTTCCATGGGGTTCTTTCTCGGGGCTTTGGGGTTTTGGGGGTTATTCGACGATCTGCCAGTCGTCGGCCAGCATGTCGGTTTGGCTTGCCAGCCAGGGCACAAACTTGTTGTCGGCGGTTTTCATGCCGATCCAGGGGAGTGCAGTTGCACCCACACCATCGTCATCCAGCGTCAACCGGTAAACGGGCATTGACGTTCCTTGGCGCGGAATGTCGTGGATGCTCAGCGTCAAGCGCAGCCACATCCCCTTGCCATTCCACCCAGCACGCGCCACGCGCTTGCCCAGCTTCAGCGCCTCGATGGCAAGGCCGAATGACATGCCGGTGGTGGGCCGGTAGGCGGCATCAAACTGGGCTTTCGGGCTCCAACTGATGTACCCGGCGTGCTTCGGGTGGTTCGGCTTCCCGCCGTCCAGGTACTCCACCAGATAGCCCTCATCCGCACCGTTTTCGTCGGCTGGCAGCGTCCAGCCACGGTATTCGTTGTAAGCCAGCCGGGTCATGGCAATGGCTGCGATCAGTTTGGTTCCGATGTGCAAAGACATATCAATCCTTCGTTTCACCGAGTCATCCCGCTCGGCTTCGGGGTTTTCTTGCCCAACAGCTTCGAAGACCAGCTTCGAGGCCACAAATCCACCACCTTGCGTGCGGCGGCTGCCGAGAGCAATTCGCGCTCCATCAGCGTTGCCCCGCCCGGGGCGACATAGACATTCACCAGCGAGTGGTGGGGCAACCAAGGCAAGCCGCGATGCACAAACACCACGGCAGGCACCCTGTGGATCGGCGTCGTCATGAATTCATCCTTCCCGCACTGGCATCGTCCGCGTCTGGCAGGTCTTCATCTGGACCGCAGCACACCCAAACCCACACCAGCGGCATCCATGTCCAATAAATCATTGGGCCTCCAGGCAGCGGCGGTTTCGCTCTTGAGCGCGCAGCCAGACACCACGGCATCGGTTCGCAGGATCGGCACAGTCCTTGCCCGCTGCGCGGCGGGCATCCAGCCCCAGGTAAGCCGCACAGGCGTCCGCATACCGGCCAGCGTTGATGTGCAGCACAACATCAGACCGGCACGCCCCGCCAGCGCCACGCCAGTAGGCGAAATCCACCAGCACGTCGTACTCCGCTTGGCTCAGCGGCCCGGTGACGCACTGCCGCAGCCGCGTTTCATCCTTCTGGATGTGGTGCAGCGACCGGGCCAAGGCCTTGTGCGGCGTGATGGTCTCGCCCAGCTTGACCGGCGACCCATCCTCCTTGAAGGTGCTGCCAAATCCGTTTGTGGGCCGGTCTCCGGGGATGGGTATCACCGCCGTGCTGGTAAAGCCCTCAAGTCCGACGATGCCGACCAGACCGAAAGCAGACAGGGCCAGGGCCCCAATTGCGACGCGAAGTCGGCTCATCGCCAGTCCCCACGCCGCTCCACCGGGTCAGTGCGCCCATCCGGCATGCCGACGCGCCGGTCAGACGCAAAGCGCCTCTCCCTCGCGGCAAACTCGCGCTCCGCACGCTTGTGCTCCTGGTGTCGGTAGTACCACTCAATGCCCCGCCCGGTCACCACACCGACCACGGCCACGATCAGGCCACCGATGGCCGCCACATCATTTGCAGCCAGCCCACCAATGATCGCCACTGGCGCAGCCGCATACCCGGTCTTGCTCAATCCGCCACCCAATGTGGCAAGCACAGTCAAATCCCTGGTCGTGTGTTGTTCACCCATCATCAGCCCCGGCCATCCAAAAAAAGAATGACGGCACTTTGCCGGTGGGCGCAACCAAACTCAAACCCCACAGGGGGTAATCAAATTTGATCGTCCTGGATTGTGTAAACGCCTACCCAAATGGCGGCCATCTCAGCCCCCGCAAGCCGAAGCGCTTCGCGCAGCTCAGACCGACCCACAACCGCAACGCTGTTGTCGGCCAGCACCCAAGGCAACGTGTCGGCGTCATCCATCGCGGCAAGCGCACGCGACATCCGGTCCTGGCTGCGCTCATCGCCGTCGAACACGTTGCCCCCCGACGTTGTGACTGTGATCGCGGCGATCTGGTCGGCACGGGCTGCCTTGGCCGCCGCCAGCAGTTCGTCGATGTGGTTTGACAAGTCAGCACTGGCCAGCGCTGCATCAAAGCTGGCTTTGTCGGGAAATGCGTAGAACACCGTTGGGATGCCGCCAAACACCCGCCTGGGCGTTTTCGGTGCTACACGGTATTCGTCCCAACCTGCCACACGGTGCGTCGTGTTGACATGCCAACCCGGCAACGCGGCAGGCTGGGTGCCCTCGGGGGCGTCGGGCGGCAGCGCGGCGTACAGCGTGCCGATTGGGTCGATTTGGATCATGTTCGGCTCCCTCAAGCGCTCAGCGCTTGCAAGTGGTTGGGCAGGGCGCGCGGGAAGTACAGCACCCGCGAAACAGTGCCTCCAAACATCCCCGTGTTGTACGCCCCCCCAATGTTCAGACGGTCAACCGTTGGCACCGAGCCTGACAAATCCGACTGCACCACAGCCCCTCCAGACGAAGCTGCAAAATTGTCGGTACCGTAACTGCCAGCCGCTTTTTCAAGCACCCCACCGTTTGACGGCGACAGGACAAACTGAGCTTGGTTCACCCCCGCCAGCACCACATCAAACCGGCGTTGTGTTTGAGTGGCGTTGCCGCAAGGGAACGAAATCAAGTTGTTGTTTGAGGCATCGGTTGCCGACAGCAAGAAACGGCTCCCCGATCCAGACGCTGGGTTTGGGCTGCTGGTGGCCCACACCACAAAAGTGCCTTCTGATGGGTTGAACCACTTGCCAAAATTACTGCCCGTGATCTGCGCCAAATCAGCCGTGGCCGTGACGGCCGTGCCAGCGGTCGGCACAAAAGGACTGTCAACCGACCCCGTGGTCAGCATCGCAAACTGCACCGTGCCCGACACCGTGAAAGTCACACTCCCGGCGGATGGCGTGAATGTCAGACCCGAGCGAGACGGGTAAGAACCACTGCCAACCACCACGCCCTCAGCCGCACCCGACAGCGTGACAGTGCCCGTGCCGTAAAAACTGAGGCGATGCGCGACGGCGGTCAGCGTGACGGACTGCGTGGCCAGCGGGGTGCCGTTGAGCAGCGAATTCAACAGCAGGTTGGTTCGTGCACCCCACACACTCAGGCCAAGCCCTGCCCCGGTCACGGGGTCGAACTCCAGGCGGGGCACGTTGCTGCTTTGAGCCTTGAGCGCGCCAAGCGCATCGGTGTACGCCCTGCCACTGCCCGTGTAAGTCAAGATGTCGGCCAGCGCAATCTCTTTCAAGCCCACCGCACCGTCAAACACGCGGTAGCGTTGCCGCGCAAAGTCCAGGTCAAGCGTGGGAGCGATTGGGGCGCGGTCTGCGATGTCCAGCAACGGGAGCTGAGATGCGGGCACCCTGGCGTCCGCCCCCAAGCCTGCGTAGCCGTTGGCGGCACCTTTGCTTCCGGCGTTTTCTGGCGTGAAGCCAAGTGCGGCCTGCTTTGCGCTCCAGGCGGCCTTTTCCGCATCCGTGACAAAGCGGTTATTCGCGTCTTGGGAGATGATGTCTGGTGAGTGAGTGCTCGGGTGGGTGTAGTTGGTGGCCCCAACAGCCACCCCGTCGAGCTTGGCTTTGTCGGTGGCCGACATGAAGCCAGAAGCGCTTGTCGTCGCTGCGCCGTGCGTGTGGCCGGAATCGGCTTTTGAAGACACTTGGGCCTGCAACTTCCCGATAGCCGATAGCACAGAATCGGCTGCCGAGACAGCAGTGGCGGTGGCTGTGCTCAGTCCTGTGAGTGTGGCGGCGCGAACCTGGGCAAACAAGTCTTGCCACGTTTTGTCCCCCCTGAAATACTGTGCAGTGGTCCCCGAAGCGATGGCACCCTCTTTTGCCCCCCAAGCCGTGCGCTCGGTATCCGTCACTCCACGGTATCCAAGCCCGCTCCAGGTCGAGACACCGTCGCCGATCTTGAAGCGCCCGGTGTCCTTCTCGTAGCCCCACTCCCCCTCGGCCAGCAAAGGGTTTACCGCCGCCCATTCCGCAGCCGTGCCCCGTCGCACCTGAATCTGCTCGCTCACGGCGTGCCCCCGTCAATCCCGGTGGTGCCGCCGAAGACGGCGCCGGGCGCCCCACCGTCGATGTTGCGAAAAACCGAAACCTCAAGGTCTCCGGCCCCCAGGACACTGCTGCCGTTGATCGTCTTGATGTTGGACCCCGACACCAGCGCGGCCTGCTTCCCAGCCATCAGCGACTTGATGTCGGCCGCAATGGCCTGGGCCAGCGCAGTGATGCGAGACTCCAGGCTCATGCTTTCGCCGCCGTGTAGTCGGCCACAAAGTTGTGGTCCGGGTCGCCGACGCCTATGTTCGCGCACGCCTGCTGCTGCTGTGACAGGCTCAGGGTCTGTGCTGCGTCAAACCGGACGCGAGCCGCCAAACTGTTGGCCACCGTCGTGGCGTAATTGGCATCGTTCCCAAGCGCGGTGGCAAGCTCCGCCAGCGTATCGAGGGCAGACGCAGCGCCATTCGTCACCTGATTGACCGCCAGGGCAACAGCAGCGCTCTGCGCCGCAGCCACGACGGCCAGAATCTTGTCAACGCTGAAGGTCTTGTTCGTGACCCCAGCCACCGCCGTGTCGTTGATCACAGCTGAAAGGTCGCTGAACGACGCCGTCGCCCAGTTGGCATTCAGCGTGCCACCCATCAGCTGGTAGAACGTGCCGTCCCCTTTGCAGAAAACCAGCATGCCCTCCAGCCTGCGGTCAGCCGTGATCGCATCCCTGGCCGTGGTGTCGGCCACAGACCGAAATCCGCCACGGTTGTACGCCTCGTCCGTCACCGCATAGGTGTCAGAGCTGTCGGTGGGGGCCATAAACCCCGCAACGCGAACAGAACCCGGAATTGATGCCATGCCTGCCCCTTACGCAATCACGATGTTGATGGCCGACCCCAACACGTTCGTGCTGCGGTAAACGTAGTAATTTGTCGTGACCCCATTCGCGTTGGTGACAGAAACCGTCTGCGGGGGCTGAAACGGCACATCAAGGTTGGTGCTCGAATCCTTGAAAGAGGTGGCCACCCCCATGGCGGTTGGATAGGCGAAATACTTGTACCCACCGGCACTGAACGACTTCGTGCCCGAGTAGCCAGACGCCAGAGAGCCCACGCGCAGCGCCTCAACACCGGCCTCATCCAGCGAGGCACTGGCTGACTCCCCGTAGAACACCCGCCACTGCCACGTCACCGTGTAGTCCCGCGTAAACGTCCCGCCCAGGCTGTTCGTGGCCTGAATCCGAAGCGTGTGGGAAGACGCCGTCGTCTTCGTGATGGGTGCCAGCGTCACCGCCTGGGTGCCATCGTTTGCACTGCCGCTCAGCAGCACCACATTGCCGCCCGTCACGTTCGTGATCTGGATCGTGTTGGCCGAAATGTTCCCACTGTTCGCGGTGGACCACGTCAGCGTCGGGTTCGCCGGCGTGGTGGCCCCCACCTCAACCGTGGTGGACTGCCCGGACATGCTGAACGCATTGAAAGACGGCGATTGGTAGGGGTACAGCAGCGCGTCGAACATCTGCTGCCACGTCCGCGCCGCGAATGTCGAGCCAGCCGAAATGCCGCCTATCGCGCTGGGTGTCGCGCTCGCGTTCGTGTACACCCCAGCACCAGCCCCAGCCAAGTCACTTTTGATCTCGTTGATGGCCTCGACGAGGGAGGCTTTCTGGGTGGTGGTCAGGTTCTCAAGCACGCCCTGATTCGTCAGCAACGTCTTGACGTCCGTACCAATGGCCTGCGCCAATGCAATGAGCCTGCTCTCTAAAGTGGCCATGTCACGCCTTCGCCAAAACGTAGTAAGCCAACGGGTCTGACACCAATTCGCTGGCATCTCCCGGCGGGCCAGGAGGCCCCTGGGTGGCCACGTCCAGAACCACCAGCACCTCTGTGGCGTCGATCAACTCAGTGGTCAGCGCTGTTTCGACCATGGTCTCCGGCGTCGCCACCTCAATGACCTCCAGCCGCTCGACCTCATCAACCGCGGTCTCCACGACCACCGCCTCCAGGACTTCCGTTGCCGCGCTGTCGTCAACCACAACACTCATCGCGTCACCCCCGGCGACACGGAAACGGTGCCCTGCAGCAACCGGCGAACCGTGCCATTGGCAAACGTGATCTCCAGGTCGTAAACAGCGCTGGCCCAGTCAATCGCCGACGTCTGCTCATCGGTCAGAACCATCTCAACCGTGCCCAGCGCACCGCCGAGCACAACCCCGCCGTTCTCGGTGGTCAGTTCCAGCAGCGGAGCGCCGGGAGAGTTGACCTTCAGGCGGACATGCATCCGCGCCGTGCACCCCGTCAGATCGACGGGCGTTCCTGGCGCAGGGCCAAGCTTCCACGTCACCGGCTTTCGGAACGTGGCTCCCTGGTCTATCTTGAGATTGAGCTTGAAGGCGGCCATGACTGGGCACTTTGCCCACCATCACCGTTTACATCAAACCCCACAGGGGGTAACCGCCTCCCCCATTTGGTGGATGGCGCAGCCAGACGCTTTGTGGCCGAATCTTGAGAGCCATAATCCGTGACTGGGGTGGAATGCAATTTCCAGATGGCCACCAGTCGCCGACTTTTGCAAATGGATTAAAAATCCGAATAAATAATTTCCAAGAGGGATATTTGATGAATTCCGCAACACAGGAAATAAACTCAGGCCCAGCACTTCTTTATTTCACATATATTGCAGTAGCGATTATTGCATCAACAAAATTTACCAAGTACATTTTAAAACCAAAACTAACAGCATACAGATTATTTATAGGCTGGCTTTCTTCTACATTCCTCATTTCGGCAATTGTTGTACCTTTGTATTTTATTGTGTACAACTCAAAAAATGCAGGGGTCTGGATGATCGGAGGAGATATGGCAATAACAGGAGAATCACTTAAGGGGGTGGCATTATCCTGCGCGTTGACTTTTTGGATTACAGCATATTTAATTTCGCGCAAGGAAAACCCAACAATTGAACGCGTCTTGAGGTGGATATTTTTGATTTATGTCACAATAATTGTGATTACATTCACCGTGTTCGGTGCTGATTTTTTCGAAAGCATGCAAAGTAAAAAGCCGGTTTCAACACCGATCCCTGCTGCAGCCCAAGTGCCAAAGTCAATAGCTTCACCGGTAGTCCCAGCACCAGCACCACCGCAGGATACGGCTGAGGTCGTTGACGATAGGGCCGCAAGAGAACACTTCGCAAGAATTTACGCCGCACACCCCGATGCTGACAACATCATGAATAGCTCCGTTTTTAATGCATGGGCGAGTCAATCAGCCGAACGCCGACGAATATTGGAAAAGGGAACGACCATCGAAGTGATTGACCTATTCAACACATACAAGGCGCAACGGTAGTATCAAGCATCAGTCCACCAGCGGAATCATGTTGTATTTTGAGGGTCATCCATGTTCTGGGTCACACTGTTTTTTCTGGCATTTCTCTTGATAGTTGTGTGCAGTGGAGCATCAATTAAATCCATATTCACAGTGGTTACCATCATTGGCGCTGTCTCGACTGTTATTGGATTTGCGCTGAATTTTTTGCTGTAGCAAACATCGTGTTCATGTTGCTCATGATTTCGGTGATGCGTTGCTCAACGGCATTTACCTGGGCGGCATCGGCATCTGACTTGAGCATTTCGCTTTTCTCTCGTCGCAATTGCTGCACGCGCCGCTCTGCCATGTTGAATCCAATGATCAGCCTGGCCTCTGGGTTCTCCATGCGCAATTCCCTGGCCTCGGCGAACTTCCCATCCTTCTCAAGCCCCCTGATCTCCGTCTCAAGGCGGTTCAGCTTGCTGGCATTTGAATAGAAGGCATTGCCTTGGCCAGACTGGCCATCGGCGCTGCCCACAAACCGGCCAACCAGCGGCACCTTGTGCAGCGGCAAATCTTCGCCAGTGATGGTATTGGTGATGGTTTGCTCCACCTTTGTGAGTTCGCGCCACACGCCACCACCAAGCTGACCGGCGAGATAGTCAATCTGGTCAGGCGTTGGGCTCAACACACCGGCCACATACTTGTTGCCACCAGATAACGTGTTGATGGCTTCAGCCAAGAACTTCGACACAATGGAGGCGGAATCTTTGTGCTGGGTGAAGCCGGGTAAGTCTTTATTGGACGACACCCGCGCAATAGGCCTACCGGTCCAGTCCTTGTTTTCTGTCAATGCCACAAGCGGATCAAGAACTGTCGGAGCAATGGTTTGCATGGACAGTCCAGCGTTGCCAATTGGGTTGAACGCATCGGCAAACAACCCGGCCAACTCTGCGGCTCTCTGCACCGGGTTTTTGAATCCACCAAGCGCAAACTCAGTCGCCACGCGCCCAACGCTGGGTATTACGTGCAGGCCAAGCGGCATGGGGATGGTGATGTACGACTTGCCTCCTGTGGGGATGATCAGGTTGCGCTCACGCACAAACTCTGGCGGCTCATCGTCATCAAATCCGGCAGCAGCCAAAGCCAATGCCTGAACAGACCCCAGCAGCACCCCGCCGTACACCACCTTTTTGCCATACGGCGTCAGTCGCAGCGTCTTGGGCTGGCCAGGCTCCATGGTCATCAGGGTTTCAGCCAAACGAGCTGTGCCCTGCATGGCTGCATTGAAGAAGGCGTACACGGCACCGGCCTGTGCGCCTGAAATACCTTTTCGGTTGAAGTTGACGGTCAGATTCTTCGCCAAACTGGCCGCCTTCTGGCGCGTCATGCCTTTGTCCAGCGCTGCCTTGTATGCCGCCAGGCGCACGCCGTTTTCCATGGCCTCGTTGTAGTCGCTCAACCAATCAAACAGGCCGCTTGAGCCCTTACGGATGAGGCTGATTGGACGGGTCAATCGCCCTTCGGCAGTGAAGAACTTCCCCAATTTCGACTTTGCCCACGCGTCAGGGTTCATCAGTTCATTGAAGGCGTCCGTGCGATCGGCCGGCGTTGCGAACAAATCCCGAAAGCCGGTCTGCCCACCATCTTGCTGAAACTGCTCGTACAGCTTGGACCACTCAGAAGAAGACGCCCCGCCCTTGCGCACGGAGCGAATGTCCTTGTAAATCCCTGACAGCGCACGGATGGCGTCTTTGGCGATCCGGTTTTTCTGGTCGGCCAACTCGGTGGCACCCAAGTTGATCATGGCACCCTGCACATCTCGCACCAGGTTCACCACGCCAAAAACGGGGTTGTATTGGGTGTTGATGGATGCAAAGTATCGAGTCATCTGCGACACCGTGCCCAGCCATCCCTCAATCTGAGGCGTGTCCAGGTTTTTCAGGGCGCCAGCCATGCGAACGGCTCGCTCGTTGTCCTGGTTGAACGTCACGGCAACCTCGCGCACCACGCCATCCTTTGCCACCTTGGCCATCACCACATTGGGCAAGCTCTTGAACAGCGGGTTCACGCGCTCCTCAACGACGCCAGTCTTGGGGTTGAACACCCGCTCGGAATCTGGTGGGCCGACCTTCCAGAAGTCTTGATTTGGGTTGGCTGTCACCAGCCCCACCAAGGCCTTGGCCACACGGTTTTTCTCTCCGCGCACCACAGCCTTTTCCCGGGCAGATGCAATGTGACTGATGATGTCCACCACCTTGCGGGTGGAGCCTGTTCGGCCCTTGGTCTCTCGGCCTTTGATGGAGAAGCCCTGTCCCGTGCCACGCCCACCGGCCTTGTCCTCTCGATGCAGTGGCACGTAGTGCTTGAACATCTTGCCCCAGGAGTCGATGGCGCTCTGAGGCTCCAGCTCATACTCCACCATCAGGCGATTGGTCTCAGCCATGATCGCGTCGAACTTCGCCGCCACCGCCGCCAGCCTAACCGCATCGGCCCTGGGCAGATTGGAAAAGTAGGCATCTGCCTCGGCATCCTTCATGCCAGAGCCGCCATCCTGCAAACCCTCAACATCAGGATTGCGCTCGGCAATCACCCGATTTGCCTCCTTCGCATGCCGGGCGTGCATGTACTCCTCAAGGTCTGCAAGCTGAAACCCATGGAGCGCCAATTGCCTCAAGGCCGGCTCAAGTTCTTTCCTTGTGAAATCCTGAACGCGCTTGGCTGTGCGACCGTGATACAGCTCCTCTTGCAGGTAAACGTTGATGTCATCAGCCAACTTTCCAGACCACTTGGTGATGCTTTGGGTGACTCGCTTCAAGTCCACCAGTTTGTCTTGCAGATTGAAAACGTAGTCATCCCACTTCGATGGCAGCGGCGCATCCCACCGGTCAGCCGCAGCCCCCTTCACACCGAAGTCGTCGGGGTCTGGTGTGCGGCGGAAACGAATGTCCGGGTTCGCCGGATCGAAATCACCATTGTTGCCAATGGCGCTTTTCACCTGCGTGGGCTCGAAGGCTACGATTTCAATCGACCCATCGGGGTGTGTCAGCATCACGCCATCGTGTCCTTGCGCCTTGACCTTTTCCGTGAACTGGTCAATGTGGGACTGCGGTGCCCTGGACAGCTTGCGCTTCATGTCCAGCGTGGCCGGGTATGGGTTGACCACCGCAAAGTACAGCGGCATCGCGTTCTGGCTGCCATCTCCGCGCTTGGCAGAAGCGTAGAGACTGGCTATGTCCGGGTCGCTGGTGCCGTAGATGCCCCAACCGAGCCAGCCGGTATCTTTTCGGTTGGGATGTCCAACATCAAATTGGCTGATGTCGTCTCGTGTGCCATGGAAAAAGACAACCGGGCGGCCTTGCGCATCAACGGGTCCGGATCGTTCACGTCCCACGGCGGCAGAGGCAGGCTGTCCAGCATCTCCTCCAGAGTCATTTCTTGCGGCGGCTTTTGCATCACGGCCACTGTACCAGCGCTTGAACGCCTCGCCCTGTGTTTGGTCTTTGCTCCGGCTCAGCCTCACACCACCAGGCCCACCATTCGGGCCACCGCTCACCACGAAATTGCGTGCTGGCAGCAGGTACTGGCTGATGATCTCGTCATCCGTCAGGGCCATTTTCCCGAAGCCAGGAATATGGGTTCTCAACCACGCCCTGATGGCCGCAATCGCCCGCCTCACAAACCCAATTTGCGGGTTGGTCTCTGCCATCTCCGCCAGCACTTCCTCGGCCGCCTGCAGGCGCTGGCCAGGATCCTCAAAATCCAACCCATACTGCTCCGCCTTCGCACGAACATCCGCTTTGCGAAACACGGCAATCTGGTTCAGGATGTCAGACAACCCCTTGCCAAAGGTGCCCCTCAAGCCGTAATGCCCCAGGGCCTCATGGAAAAGCACGCGCACCACATCACGGGGTTCGCTCAGCGCACCAGCCACGATGTAGGCTTTGCCCTTGTACCAAAAGCCCTCGGGCTCACCCTCGGCACCCTGGCTGCGCTGCTGTGCGTCATATTCGCGCACAACCGCCGGGGCTTTTTCATCCTGCATGTCCGCAAGCACCACCACCTCGGGAGCGTTGGCCCAGCGGGCGGTGATGCCGTCAACGACCTTTTGAGCGAGGTCAGCAGTCAGGCCGCTTGAGGCCCCCTGGCTGCGGCTATTGCGTGGCGATACGCTCGCATCTCCAGCATTGCCTGTTTGGTTTCCTGCCGCAAGGACTCTATCTCTGACAAGCTGAGCATCGTCATGTTTGGCAAGGTAGCGCGCCTCTGACTCGGTGAGCGCATCAAACCCGTAGCCGGTAACGGCTCGGAATTGCGGCTCGATGTCATCAAATCGTTCACGGACTTTGCTCAGAAGTTCTGGTGATGGGGATAGAACTGAACTGTACTGCTTCCCGGTCAGGGCAACAAGCCCAGACACCATGCCGCCGTTGTCGCGGATATGGCTTGCCAGCGATGCAAATGTGCCACCTTGCGTTACGGTGTCATCCACAAGCACATACGCTGCGCCCTTGCGCACAAGCCCATCAAACACAGGTGGGTTCAGCAGCCTATCAAGCCCATCCATGGAGGTGCGCTTGGGAGAGTTGACCTGCACAATTTCTGCCTCGGCCTCAGTGCCCAGCCTTTCTGCCAACAGGTCGGCAACGGCAGCTGGGATTTTGTTTCGGCCGGTTGCCTCCACCGACACCACCGGGACGATCACATCAGCACCACTGGCTGCGTCACGCACTCGCTGCACAAAAGCGTCATCCACCAAGTCAAATGCAATGCGCGCAGCTGCAAAGCTGTCGCCTGCCTTTGCTGCTTCGTAATCCGGGTGCCGGTTCAGGTCACCAAGCTTGTGCCCAATTACCACGTCAGGCAGGCGGTTTCCGCTGTTGCTGCGTCGGCTGAACATCGGCACGCTGGCCGCCACACCATCGGGCTTTTTGTCACTGCGCAGCATCAGGTGCGACCCGCCGCGCGGCTTATCGCCCGAGCGGGCAATCATCTCATTCACAAAATCGTCCAAGGCCGTGTTGTTCAGGCCATGAATCCAGTTGGCCAGCCGAGCCATGCCAAGGAACCTTGCAATCTGTTCAAGCAAGTTGCCGACTGAACGGGTCCAGGCGCGCAGCTGGAAAGGAGAGCCAGCGCGCAAGGTTTCGCTCATCGTGGCCAGCGACTCCTCAACAGCCACAGCCTCATAATTGGCCAAGCGTTCACCCGTCATCGGCCCTATTGCCGAATAACTGGCCAGCTTCTCCTGCCCATCGGCAGATTTTTTCCAAGCCTCCGCCCCCCTTCGAACCACGGCGTGATCGGTTGCCAGACCCAACATGAACTTGACGTAATCCGCATTCGTGGCGAAATACGACTTCAACCCCCGGTGAAACAACTCATGGAAAACCGTCCTCATCACGTCCAAAGTGCCAGTGTTGGCACCGGAAAAGACAACGATCCTCCCGTCTTTGAGTACCCCACCCTTTGGCATCGGCCCAGGGATACTCAGCCCAGCATCGGATGGCGTGCGGTGCACCTCAATGTGAGGCGCGTTTGGAATGTCCTTCAAGACAGACTGCACGGCTTTAAAAGCCGCATCGTGCGTCAATGGACGGCCAAATAAGCCCGGCAATGTCGCCCTGCGGTACAGCATCTCGCCAGCCTTATCGCCGAGCCCGTACACCCTCTGCCGCCTCGACATGGCACCGGAGCTTTTGAGCGCCTGCGCCACATCACCCCGGGTGCTTCCTTTTGGCACGGTCACCGGGTCGCCGGTCTCAAAGTTCAGGGCCTCATATTTCCCGACGTACACCACACCGTCTTTGACTGTGACGGCTTGCGCGTTGCCCGGCGTGGAGCCCACCATCATCTGATCTGGCTTTGTGACTGAATTCGGGGCGCCGACCGGCTTGGCAGCGTCGGATTGCGCCCCCCCAGGGGGTTGTGAGTCAGACCCAACCACGGCCCCCGTCTGCCCGGCTTGTTCCTGACTTACGCCATTTGCAGGGCCGCCAGCAGCGCCAGAAGATGCATCCACCGTTGCGCTCGGGAACTCCTTCACCAGCGGCAGCAGCTCGGCAGCCGGGGCATCCAATCGAATGGCTTTGACAGGCTCCCCAGTCTCAAGCTTGGCCACGGCTTGATGATGGCCGTCAATGATGTGACCATCGCTTGAGATCAGAATCGACCTGTCGCCTCCAGCCTCCTTCGCACGCTCCACCTTCTCGGGAGAAAACTCCGCCTGCGTCGGCTTGAGCGTGGCAGGGTCAACCTCAACCGCCTCATGTCCAACACCCCGTGCATTGAGGAAATTGGTCATTGCCCCCCGATGCGCCGTTTTGATCTGAGGCATCTCAGAGCGTGGGACATCCAGTGTTCCGGTATCGGCCCCAAACGCCTCCCAAGAGGTGGCCCCCACATCGGCGCGCTCCGACTCCAGCGCTGCAGCCACCTTCTGGCGCACGGCATCCGGCACCTTGGCCCACTGCTTCTCAGCCATGCGAAGGGCAAAAATCCCCTTCAGGCCAGCGTCTGTCATCAGTTTTTCGCGCTCGCTCAGGGTCTTGGTCTGCCACACCTGTTCGGCAGCCTTGCTTGGCGACTGGGGGGAGGTCGCCACACCCTGACCGGCATCACCGGCTGCGCTGCTTTGCCCAGCCATCGCTCTCGCCTTGAACCTTGCAAGGTTCGTCTGCCGCTGGTCGGGAATGGTCATCGCATCCCCGGCATTGGCCTGGGAGCCCTCGGCTACGCCTGCTGAGGGTTGCGCTTGCGGTCGTTGCGTTTGCGCTTGCTGGGCTTGATCGCCATTGAGTGCTCCTTGGGTGGGTTGTGGAACTTGTTGCGCCAGGCGTGCGGCTTGCTCTCGCTGCGAGCGGATCCGTGCCAGCCCCTCGCGCAGATTTGTGGGGGCAGGAAGGGAGAGCGGCTGTCCCGTGGCCATCACCTCCCTGGCCTCCACGTCGATGACGGGCGACTCACCCAGGCGTCGAGGCGTGCCAATTTGCCCGGCCGCCGCCCCAATGGGCTGAACATCCACCGGTTCTGCGGTGCGGCGCTGCAAACCCAAACCAGAAACCGCAGCAGGGGATGCGCCAGAATCCACCGCCACCACGGCGGAAGCCGACAGCGGGCCCGCCGACGGGTTCAAGCCCATGGCAACAGATGGCCGCTGAGCGGGAGGCTCTACAAACCCCGCATCGCCAGGCATCACAAAGTTCTGGCCAAACGGCTTGGCCGGTTTCTCTGGTGATGCCTTCATATCCGGCGCAATGTCCATGCCGGGTGGGATGTACCCGACAGGCTTTTGCTCTGGTGTCGGCTCTTGGTACGGCACATCGCCTGAAGGCTCTTGCCTCAACTCAAGCGGCACAGTCGGTTCAACGCCTGCGCGGGGGTCGTAAGTGCGCTGCAGTCCACCGGTTTGCTGTTGAGCAATCAGGTCTGCATCTGTTGCAATGGACGGGGTATCGGTTGGCGTGGCGGTGTCGCCTTGCGGAACAAGCGAAAGACCGCTTTCTGTTGGCGTGATGGGTGGCGCTGCATCAGCCTGCGGGCCAGTCATCCGCTGATACAGCTTTTGACCTGCGAACGTCAACCCACTTTGCCCAAGCGAAGAGGTGGCCTCTAAGAACGCATCCTTGGCATCAGCCTCGCCAGTGGCGGCGTACGATCCTGCGTATTCACCCGCGAACTCACCTACTGGCTCAGCCAACCCGGCAGCGGCATTCCTCGCCACTTTCTGCGCGCCGGTTTGCGATGCTTGGTAGGCTGCGTCATTGGCGATGATGCTCTTGAATGCAGGCGACTTCGACGCAGCAGATACCGCCGCTTTGTCAGCAACGTCCACGCCAAGTTCAGTCAGGGCCTTGTTCGCAGCAGCCTTACCAGGGCCAGACAGCAGCGCATGCGAAAGGCCCATGGTGGCGGTATCCACCGCACCAATCACCGCCCCCTTGACGGCAGTTTCACCCAGGATTGAATCCCCATTCTTGTCAAGGTATGCCTTCACAGCCGCCGTGTCAGTCGGGTTGATGCCCGCTTTCTCCAGCTGCCTGAATGCCGCCTCAGACGTGCCAACCATGGAGTTACCGGCAGCCGCACCAGCAAACCCACCCACGGCAGTACCAACGGGGCCAGCAGCCGAACCAGCAGCGCCACCGACCAACATGCCAGCCATCGGCAAAATCATGTTGGGCACTTGCTCAACGATGCCCGACCCCAATGCTTGCAGGTTGCGGCCCACAGACATCGCACCAGCGCCAAATCCTTTGGCATTGTTGTAGTCGTTGGCAACCTCACCGGCTACACCCTTGATGCCACCTATGATGCCGTCACCTTCGCGCCAAGCCTTCATCAAGCCTTGGCCTTCTTCGCTACCAGGGTTTGCCTTCTGATACTCGGCCTGCGCACGGATTCGCTCGGATGCCGCCACCGTATCTCGGCCAGCCAGATCAGCGGTCAGCCCAACGCTTGACTTGACGCTTTTCCAGCCACGGGCCAGCGGGCCATCTGTATCGGCTGGCTTTATGGGCTGACCATCAGCCTGATGAAATTTTGAGAACGGGTTCTCACCGCCTGCATCAGTGTGAAACTTAGCAAATTGATTTCTCTGGTCCATCCCCCAACTTTGCCGATGGGGGTGGCTGGCGTCGAACCCCACAGGGGGAGCGCAAAAAGGCAAAACCCGCCAGGAATTCCGAGCGGGCTCGCCGACAACACCCCATCACTTGGTGGCTGCGCCCACTGCGGCCTCTTGAACCTCTGACAGCATCCGGGCAGCATCGGTGACCTTTGCCACCCTGCGGCCAGATGTCTCCCGAGCCTCTTTCACCAATTCGTCCGCACAATGGCGCTCGCCATTCACAAGATCGCCTACAAACTCCTCCAGACTTTTTCCCACGGAGAATGCAGCCAATGCCTCCCCCATGGTGCTGATGAACCCAACAGCGGCCCCTCTTTTTCCTTGATGGAGTTGGTCTCCTGCGTCGTTTACATGAGTGAATGCCGCCTCGGCAATGCACTCAAACCACGCATCCCCATCATCCCGGCTGGCCTTGATGGCCTCAAGAAATATTGCTATCCCGGTACTGCACCCATCAGCGAAACTTTCATTTGGGACATCAAATTTTTCTATCTCTTTCGCATCAAATCGGCTTGCGCCCTCCCTGAGGGTCACACACGAGATGGATGGGTTCATGCGAACACGCTTGCTTTTCCCTGAGTTGTGTGGAAAACTCATTTTGTTTTGATTTCGTAGTTTGTTATTGAAACCGAAGCCCTGAGGATTGCAGTCGTCAGGGCTTCACCCTTTTTGGCGGTCATTGAAGCAACCCGCCACCCATCGCTTGAGCCAATTTGGTCAAGCCTTTGGGGGTGATGCGCGGCTGTGTGGCCGTCCACTCTGTGCCATCACCCTTCTCTCCAACCGTCACCTTGTGCTCCATGAGCCCCTGCTGAATGCGTTCTTGGTACGCAAGCCATCCAGCACCCATGGGGCGGCGGTAAATCCACCCCTTCTCCTGCAAAAGCTGAGTGAACTTTCGAGGCTGAATTTGCAGCGTCTTCGCCGCATCGGTCAGGCACAGCGAGCCGTCCGACGTTGCAATGCGCTCCAGCGCCTCAACTTTTGGCGCTTGTGTGGCCACAACGGTTTCAAGTTTTTGCACCTGGGCCACCGCTTGCAAGCGCCCCTCCTCCGAGTCAATGGCCATTTTCAGAATGTCGATGCGCGACAGGCTGGATGGGTCAAAGCTGGTGGCCTTGGCTTCAAGCTCCTGCCACCGGTCAACTATGCGGGCAGTGAACTCAGGGGAGAGTTGGGCGACAACTATCAGGCTACTGCGTTTGTCGAGTTTGTAGACGCCGACAGTTTCCTCACGGCGTTCTCGCTGAATTTTGACTTCCTCAATTTGAGGAAGTGAGATTGCACCACGCTCGGCGCAGCTTTCAATGGTGCGCTTCACGTTGTCATGGCGCTTTTCGGTCAGCTCGGCGATTTCCCGGCTTGTCATGGTCACACTATCGGATAAACCGGAAATGTTGGCGATGTTGGTATTCATTTCTGCGTTCCTTTCTGCTCTTGACGGTTGCGGCTCTCTTCAAGCCGGAAAACAACTTCGGCGGTCAGGCTGCGTCGAGCCTTTTCCGCCTGCTCTTGCAGCCACACCTTCAACCCCACAGGGAGCCGAAGGTTGGTCTGCGCTTCGCTGGGTGCCATAACTTCTCCTTCATGTAGCACTTTGCTTGGTTTGAATGTAGCACTTTGCTTGGACAAGCGCAAGCAGTTTGCTTGGATAATTCGCGCATGGCCTCCGAGGACGTTCAAACAAACCTGCGTCTGCCTGCTGATCTCAAAGATCGGCTGGTAGCTTCTGCATCAAATTCCAAGCGCTCATTGAGCGCGGAGGTGTCTGCACGACTTGAGGGGAGCTTTCACGAAAGCGGGCTGAAGTTGAGCAATCCTGCGCGCCAGGCCGTGCAAAAACTGGTAGACCGCGCCGGGATAACCGACCAGGAAGCTCTGGAGCGGCTTGTTTTGCAGGGGCACGCCACCCTGGAGAACAGAAACGTCCTTGTAATTCGCGCCGACGCCAGCCTCTCAATGGATGACTTGATCCGAGTCTTGAGCGCAGCAAAGAACTTCCTGCCTGACATCTCCGATGTCCATCTCGAAAGAGACTGATCTTCAAACCGTTCTGCGGCTGGCAGGTTGCTGTTGACGATGAGCCGGAACATGTCGGCTTCGGTCAGGACGCGGGCCTCCTGCGTGCGGCCAAGGCTGTCAACGATGGGGTAGCGTTTCGCTACCCCACGGCAATGCTGCTTGATGGCGTCGTTGTGGTTGGCGTAGCCCAGCGCCTCACACAGGTCTTTGCCCACGAACAGGGGTTCTCCGTTGTCGCCGGTCACGACGCGAAGGGTGGTGCTCTCGAAATTGAATGGGACGATTTGTGTCATGCCTGGGCCCCTTGGGGTTGGTTGCTGAACTTCTCACCCTGCTCGATCAAAAACAGGATGTGTTTGTTGAGGCTGCGTTTGGCGCAAGCGGCCTGTGATTTAAGTTCGGCGCGGTGGTTGCTGCGCTCGAAGCGGAGGATGTATTTGTCAGCTTGCTTTTGGGTGGGTGGTTCAGATTCAATGTTCATGGTTGCTTCCAAAAAATGGCGACTAGCCATGTGATGAATTGCGGCGAATCGCCGCATTTATGCAATAGCAAAGATGGCGAATCGCCATTAATTTTAACTATGGCGATTCGCTAGTAAGATAGGCTATGACTACCGCCCGCCAATTCCCCTCTGATGAGGCTGACAAGTTCGTCGTGCGACTTCCAGACGGCATGCGTGACCGCCTCAAGGCTTCAGCAAAGAGCAACAACCGCACGTTGAATGCCGAAATCGTCTCCAGGCTTCAAGCCAGCTTCGATGGCCCATCAGTGGTGAGCAAACACACGCGCACGGCGGCCACGCCGGATGACATGGAGTTGCTCTATGCAATCACGAAGGCTCACATGGAGCTTCAGCAATCCACGATGGCACTCGGGGATGCAAGGGAGGAGGCGTTTCGGCTGTCTTCTGTTCTGGAGCGCCGCGAGAGGGATCTGAGAGACTCCAAAGAGTTGGGGCGAGGCGAGGCCTTTGTTTCAGTTCACCAAGACGCCTACAACAAGGCACTGAAAGAGTTCAACAAGGCGCAGCAGGCTGTCAAGAATGCAACAGCGGATGTGAGGGCCAAGCAGTCCGACCTATCAAACCTCTACCAGCTGCGCGAAGCCAAGAACCGGGGATAGGCCCCACGGCAGGGCATTCGCCCGCGCCTTGCACGCCCAAACCCTGACCGCCCGCTGAGGGGCATCTTCAGCCCTGCCCCACAGGGCGCAAAAAAGCAAAAACCCGCGCTTGGCGGGTTCAATCGAGAAACGTCCTGACGTAGCGTGGAAGTCGCTTTGACTCCCGCAATCCCTTGATGATTTTCTTGAACAACTCTGGACTGCATTCTTCCCTTGGTTGCCAGCCGAGCGTTTCAACCATCTTTTTTACATGAGCCACAGTTTCAATTCTGGGCTCCCTGTAATAGACGTAGCTTTCCCTGTCAATAAACGGATGCTCTCCAGCTTGAATGACGCACGCCGGATCGAATGGAAAATCCGGTTTTACGGTGGTCACGCTGACCATAACGACCTGGTCGCTCCCTCCGTAGCCGTCAAGCTGCTTTGGGCCTAGGACAATGGTGAACAGATGACTCTTTTCCCCGGGGCCCGATGGGATCAGAAGACACGCACCGCGACCACAGCACCACCCCACGACTCACCTTGCAAAAGTTGCATTCAACTGCGCTTGGGATCTGAGATGCTCAACCGCCGACCGAATCCCTGTTTCGGTGTATCCAAGAGCCCCAAACAGCCTGTCGAGCGTTATCGGATTGCTTGAGCCATTTGGATCTTCCCATTCGGGGCATGCCGAACTGTGGGTGTACTTCACCAAATCAAAACGACTCATATGCCCAAACTTTTCCCAGATACCACCCAAAACCTCTAAGTCACCATCGCTCAGCTCAAGCAAGTCTTTCTCTGGAGACCGAATCATGCTCGGGTCTTTGAGTGCCAAGTCATGGCCCGCCCGATCATCAACCCAAGTATCCCATCCACCATCCTGGCTTTGAAGTGCGCCGTTCATGTGGTCGTAAGTCATCGAAAGCACAGGTCCATGAGGCATCGATACGAGCTTGTCACCTGTAATCGGCTCTCCGTACTGCTTGAGCGACTCACGCTCTGCCAAGTACATGAGCTTCATGAGCTTGAGCAACGGCAAACGACCACCAGCGCGATGCAGCAAAAATGCCGCAGCTTGCGCAGTCCGTTTCTCGTTGAACAGCGTTGGGTATCGCATTTTGTTTGGGTGTTGTTATGTATGAGTTTGGCTGTTATTTGGTATTGGATCAGTCATTGAAAAATTGTTCAACCTCTGAGCCAAACAAAGATATCCACAGAATGCCTAAGAATTTTGTGTGCAACTTGTTGATAAGTATGTTCATAAGCTGGGAATAACAAGACGCATCACCCATTTCTTCCATTTGTGAAGAACTGAATAACTCACAAAAACCGTTTGTCGGCGCGATTGGGGTGGAAACAACATCCAGCAGAAAACCGCCTCAGTGGGCGGCTCACAGCCTGGAGCGCCCATCCCCCATTTGGTGGATGGCATGGAGGACTGTTTTGTGGCCGAATCCCTCAAATCACACATGGGGGATGGCATGGAAAACGAGGATGCTCGGAAACAGGCAGAGCTGGAGATTGCCAGGCTCCAGCCCATAATCACAAACTCACTTGTGATTCAAGCGGTTGTCAAGGCGATGGTTGAGACCCATCCAGATCCAGCCGCCCTCCGGGCAAGGGCGGAGTTTCTGTTGACTGAAGCGCAAGGAAGACTTGCCTTATCTGATGCGCCACGCGCTCGGATACCAAGCGAAGAAACTCTTCAGGCTCTTGACTGGCTTTTCCGGCCGCCATCTGTTGTTGATTGATGTCCGACATAAAAATTCCCCTTTGAAAAACTTGAAATGAGCCGAACCCTTGCCGTCCGCCTGGTATTCGCCCTCTCGTGCTCCCCGGCCATGGCAGGCAACTTCGCAACTTGCTTGCTTGACAACCTGCCGGGCACACAAAACGCTGCGGTGCACGCAGCAGCGGTGTCAATGTGCGTCCAGCAAAACCCAAATAGGTTCTACGACATTCAGAAGGGCTCCGGAAGAGGCTTTTTTGGCTATTCAAGCGGCACCGAGTGCACCATCGACAAAGGCAAGAACACCACGTGGGCGGACTCGGCCATCTTGATTGGCGTTGCCTGTGAGTGCCTTTACACCAAAGGTGCCAAAGGTAACTTCTGCGAAAACCCATTCAAACGATTTCACGAATAAACGCAGCCGTCAGCCTTTCGTGAGGTATTTGGCTGATGCTCCAACCCCGTAATACTGGTCAAAATCCGCAGCCAAACTCGGATCAGATTTCAACACGCTGATACTGCCGCTTGTTGGAACCCTCGGTGCCCCACCATCCACCTGCTGCACATCACCTGTGGCCTTGTTGTACTTGTAGATGCTCCCCATGGAGGTAGAGCCATCCAAATTCTTGGTGGTGGGCGTGACTTGAACCGCCCAATCAGCCGGTGCGGGCTTGCCGGACAGCTCCCGCAGCGTCTGTGAAAGGCGCGCCTTCTCATTGGGGTCGTTGGATGCCAGGTAACGAGACTGAATATCCAGCAACTGCTTGGCAGACAAGATGCCAAAGCTTTTCTCTTCGCGGCCCACCGCCCCGTTGGCCAGCTCATTGGCCGCCCGTTGGCGCGCCATCTCCAAGTGCTGACGATCCATGCCAAACTTGGCTTGGGAGTCCTGCCGTGCCGCTGCAAACATCTCCCGGTTGAGGCCTAGGCCTGCCCTGGTGTTGCTTTGGGTTGCTGCCAAGCGCTGCGCATCTGTCATGGCCCGGGTGCGTGCCTCGTAATCCTGGGTCGATTCGCCCATCTTCTGCCGCATGTCCATCAGGTTGGTGCGGGCCTGGCTATCCGCCTGCAGGCGTGCGTCAATGCCTTGGGCCACTTGCAGTCCTGCGGCGGTGCTGGCCTGGGCCTGTGCGGCCTCGGCTGCAAACTGCTGCTGCGCACGCTGGGCGGCACGCTCACTGGCTCCGCGCTCCAGCATTGCATTCATGGCTGCCAGGTTCTGCGCCGTGGGCGCACCGCGCCCCATCAATGCTTGGTTGTCTTCCATGCCAGCGGCATCGGTCTTGTTGGTAAACAAGGGGCTCTGTCCGGGCGCATCGAAGCGCCGAATGCCAAAGCCCACATCGCGGCCTTGGCCCAGATCTACCGGTGCGGCATTGGTGGGCGTCGCACCGGCTGCCCGGATGGGGCTTACCGCCGTGCTGGCCCGCGTGGGGTAGTTGTGCCCCTCGTTGGAGTAAGAGGCTTGCGCGGGTGTTGGCTTGGTGGTTGGTGTGCTTTCGACCGTCACCCCCCTCAGTCCATCGACAAAGCCACCGACCCCATGGGCAACAGAGTTTGCGGGTTTGGCAACCGTGTCCGCGATGGCGGCAGGAAACAGGGCAAGCCCACCACGGATGCCCAGGCCGGCAGCGCGCCCATATTCGCCCTTGGCTGCGGCGGCGCTCACATCCTCTCCGGTTCCTCTCCACACCGCGCCCACGCTGGGCGATGTCCTGTCCAGCACGTCTGCCGTGGTAAGTGGCTTGCTGGCTGCAGGCGCTGCGGGCGACCCGAGCGCCTGGGCGATGGCTGGCTTGGATTCTGGGGCCTGCGTGGGGTAGTTGTTGCCCCCGTTGGAGTAAGAGGCTTGCGCGGGTGGCGTGGCGGCGGGTGCCCCCATCCCGCTGGCGGGCCTGGATGCCGTGGGACCGAAACCAAACCCTCGGGATGGTGGAGCCTCAGCCGTGGTGGGCCTGGATGCGGGCGGGTTGAGGCCAAACCCTCGGGATGGCGGCGCATCAGTCGTGGCGGGCCTGGATGCCGTGGGACCGAAACCAAACCCTCGGGAGGGCGGCGTTGGTGTGGCCGCTGACTGGGCACCCGGTGCACCTCGCCCGTAAATGGACTGGGTTGGGGGGTTGTGGGGGAAAGCCGTTGGTGGCTTTTTCTTTTCGCCGATGAATTCCATGGTGTGCGCCTTTCAAACTGCTGCGCAGTCTGCCCACCACCCCACAGAACAACAAACCCCACAGGGTTGTCAGGTCACATCCTGCTTCAGAGTCACCAGGGTTGTCAGCCCGGACATCGCCGACTCGGCCAAGCCGCGATACACCTGTGCCGCACTCACCCCGGTGTCAGATGCCGCCTTGATCGCGCTCACCTTCAGCTTTGCCACCTCAAGCTCATGGTTTCCATGCATTTTTGCGTTCTCCATCGCGATTTGCGCAATGGCGCGAAAGCGTTCGGCATCGGCACTGGCTTGCGCCACGGCGGCCTGCGATCCCACCTGATAGGCCTTCACCAGAGAGTCCTGGGCCTGAATCTCGGCGGAAACCTTCGCGGCATTGGCCCTGGCAACCTCACCCCAGGCCCGAACATCGGCCTCGTATGCGCTCAGGTTTGCCGTGTTCACGCGAGCCTGGGCCTCGCTCTTCGTGGCATCGGCTGCGACCGCAGCGCGAAAGCCCTCCACCTGGGCGGTGTAAACCTGGGCCTGGGCCAGCAACGCCCTGACCTTGGATTCCTCGCCACTCCATGCGGCGGTGTAGGCATCCCACTCCGACTTTGACGCCTGCACCTCCGCAGAAAACGCCCTCACCTCTGCCTCGAACCCTTCGAGCTTCATCTTTTCCAGGCTGGCCAGCGCCACCAGGGCCCTAACATTCGCCTCGTAGGCTTGCACTGCGTTCTGGTGGGCCTCAAGCTGGGTGCGGTAGATCTGCACACGCGCCTCATCCACCTTGACCTTGGCCATCTCGCCTTCGATCTGGGCCTTGAACACATCAATCTCGGCCATACCGGCTCTGACAAGTGTTTCAAACACTGCGGCATCGGCTCGGTAGGCATCGAGGCGCGCATTGAAAGCCCGAACGGACAGGTCGTAGGTCTTCACCAGGGATTCGGCCACTGCAGCCGCGTGCTGGGTGGCCTGCGCGTTGAGCTGAATCACGTTGCCGTGATAGGAAATCCTGGCCTGAACCATTGTTTGGCGCAGCTGTGCCGACATGGAGAGCGCGAACTGCAGGTTCTTTTGCTGCATCTCAGCCTGCATCACCACGATCTCGCGGCTGGCCTGGGCGTTGTTGTCGGCGGCGGCTTGGCGCCCCCTGTTGATTGCCCCCATCAGGGCACCACTTGGCAGGGTAAAGCCCATGCGGGCCGCCCTCGTCATGGCCTCATCGGCCACCCGCTTGGCCTCGGCATCCTGGCGCGCCTGACTTCGCCCGTAAATGGCCCGCTCCACGGCAGGCGAAAAGCCAGTCTCCGTGTCACCTCGAACGAACTCGGCCAGCTTGGCCTCCAGCGCATCCAGTTGGGCCCTGTACTGGGGGTTCACATCCGACATGAAACCGTCAACCTCGCTCGCCACCATCGAGCGAAACGATGCGCTGGCCGAAGTCCATGCCAGATTGAACTCCATGCCAACGTCAGGCGCGGCACCAACGTCATCGGGACGCACACCAGAAAACACCGGGCTGCTTCGGGTGGGGGTTGATGGCAGCGAAATGCTGCTCATCCGTGGCGCACCAATGGAAAAAGCATCTGGCGCAACGGGGGCCGGGAAATTGGTCCTGATCGCCGGGGCGATTTTGTCAAAGCGCGGCGTTTGGCTGGGCCTGACGGGCGCATTTATTGATATGCCAGCCGCAGTCGGCGCCCTGGGCATCTCCTGATTGAACACGCTGTCAGGCGGCTGGATGTCCGGCCTCGCAGGCAAGCCCGGCATCGCATCCAGGTAAACCGGATTGATCAGGGGAATGACCGGCAACGCCAGCGCATTGGGTGCGGCGGGCAGCTGGTAGCTTGGCAAGTCGTCCGGCAAGTCTTTGCCAGCATCCGCTATTGCCTTGGTCGCGTCCTTCAGTGCGTTCGACGCATCGCGTTGAAGCGTATCAGCCCGGTTTTTTGCCCCGCTGATCAGTGCCGTGATCTCGCCAGACGTTTCCATCAAATCCTCCTGCTCATGACTGCCACTTCAAACTCAATGCCCTCAATGGCAACCCGCCCGGCGGCAGCGGACAGGCCAAACGCAAAGAATCTGGACTTGCGCCCGATGCCAAACTTTTGGCGGTGGTTGCGCAGCACCGTGGTCGCGCTTGTCGAGTGCCCACTGGCGGCAGCGGGCACGTCTCCCGACCGGATTGTGTAAGTCATGGCCTGCGGCACATAACCCCCCAGGTAGGCAGACACCACCGTCTTGCGTTGCGCCATTCCAAAATCCGTCATGCACGTCTCCCATGCCCACGGAATCGGGGAATCGTTGTCTGTGGTGCCGCCAATTTCATGCAACCCATCCTCGGCAACGCCAAAGAACGAATTGCCCATGCGTATCACCTGAATGAATGGGTACGCCGGATACCGCGTCATGGCCCTGTTTGCCACCGTGAAGCTGTATGCAACCCGCGTTGTGGCCACCACGGGCGAAATGACGCCCATCAACCTGGCCGCCGGAACCGCACGCTCCAATGCCACCCAATTTCCACGAACCGCAGCCGGAATCACCCCACTCAAGCGCAGCACATTCATGCTGCTGACAACCATGCTTGCCATGGCGGCTGGCACCACCGAGCGCAGGCGAAATGCACCGCCCACCACAGCCGAGGTGCGGCAGGTGGCCACCGGAACCGTGCCAGCCATCTGAATGCCAGTCCACGCCGACACCGTGGCGGCAGGCACCTGGGCACCAACCCTCAGCACCGAGCCACTCAAAATCACAGCCTGCCCAGTCACACGCGCAAGCCTCGCATCCAGGCGAAGCGTGTTCGAGACCGTCGCAGAAGAACTCAACACGGCAGCTGGCACCGATTTGCGCAACACCAATCCAGTTCGCGCCGACACCGAGGCGGCAGGCACCATTGCATTCAGCGACAACCCACGGTAAGCAGAAACGCGGGCGCGCAGCGTTGCCGCTGGGACCGTGGCATTCACCAGGAATTGAGTGGCGTTGGCCATCAGGGTTGCCGCCGGCACAGCGGCATTCAGTCGCCACACCACCGGGTCAATCAAACTGAACAGGGCGCTGGAGCTGGCCGCCCCATCCAGCGTGGCATCACCGGAAAACTCCGCGCTGGCCAGGTGCATGAACACGGCAATCTGCGTCATGCCCTCAACATCAGACGCACCCGTCAGCTCAACCGGTGGCCCAGAGTAGAAACTTGCAGCCGCCCCTCCGTCGTCCAGCGTGGCCGCACCGTCAAACGTCACCGGCACACCCGCCAGAAAAGCCCCATCACCGCCACACCCATCCAACTCCGCGCTGCCAGAGATGGCAACGCCATTGCCGTCGAGCGTGTAGGCGTCACCAGACGCCACCGCCGCCCCCAGGGTCACAGCCCCCGAAAAATACGCCGCCGGGTGGTTGGCCTGCTGGTGGAACGAGCCAGAGCCAACGAAGTCGTCCAGGGTGTGGTAGCCGGCAAGGTCCGCGTTTCCTGATGGCACAGGCCCGCCAGACCCGATGAATGCTGGGGTGTAGTCGGTCACGTACACCGGCTCCCCCACCACCACCTGAATGTCTTTCATGAGGCCAGCAAACTGGGAGCCACTTGCGCTGTTGGACGCAATGCCGAACAGCGCGACGGAAGACGGGGCCGCGCCGGGGGCACTCACCGAAGCGGAAAGCACCCCGTCGATGAACCCGCGCAGCGTGCCAGCCGAATCCCGGGTGACGGCAATGTGGACCAGGGTGTTGAGCGGCACCGTCGCCGTCGTTGTCGCGTAGACGCCCGCAGCACCAAACGCCAGCGTGCCACCGTTCTCGATGACGACCCAGGGCGCGCTCGTTGTCCTGTACGCCGCATTCGCCTCCGCAACCGTGGCCCCGCTGTAGATGAACGCGCCATTGAAGCTGCGTGCGGTCTGGTACACGAATGCGCGGATGCAGAACGGCTCGGTGCCCACGGTCGCCAGTTCGGCGATGGCGTCAGAGTAAAAGCGAGATGGGTAGTTGCTGAACGCAATCCCCAGACCGTCTACCTCCGGGCTCGTCGATGGCGTAATCGACGAGAGCGTGGCACCGTAGTGGCGCGTCGAACTGTCATATGGGAACACACCGCCGCTTGCATCCCCGAGAAGCTGCAGCACCACATTTTCTGGGTCTGGCTCAGAGTTTGACGTACCCACAGAACTCGGGACACTGGTCGTCGGCCACGGGAGCGCGGGAAACGCATCGTCATACCGACCTGCGGCAGTCACCCTCACACCATAGAGCTTGGAGACTGCCGACACCGTTTCAACGGTCTCGCGCAGAAACAGCGCCGCCACCCGTGGGCCTGGCGTGTCGGCAACGTGCGTCGCCACATAGAGCCCAGGCTGAACCTGGTTCCACACCCCTATGCCCAGACGCAGCGAAAGCGCGGCCAGACCGCCAGCCACGTCACCCTTCAGGCTGACAGACGCGATTTGCGTTGGCAGCCAACCGGTGTGGTTTGTGTCGAGGTGCGCCGTGAGGGTGTAGTCCCGGCTCGGGTCGGCCACAAAAACCGAAAAGTGCGTGACCTGGTTCACCGCAACGCTGCTGCCGAACCGCGCCGGAGACCCGACATCCACGCGACCAACCACGGCAAACGTGTCGGTACGGCTGAAGAAATTGCCCCCCAGGTCATACCCTTGGGCCAGAATTTCAGATGTGCCACTGATCTCGGGCGGCGTGGCCAGCAGCACCTCGTCAGACGGTGATCGCGCAAACACACTGAGCTTGTAGGCACCGCCACCCAGCGCGGTCGAGCTGCAGGCAAAGCCAGCGGACTGAAGCGCCGCCATGAAGCCCGCAACGAGTTCTGCCCCGGCGGATGAATCATCCTTGCTTGCCAGCTGCACGGTGTGCTCGGCACCAAACCCGGAAATCGTCGCAGAGCCTCCAGAGGCCACGCGCCCAATCGGCAGAAACCCGCCGCCCAGAAGCTGCACCGTTGGGTCGATGATGGCCCGCAGGGTGAACTCGGCCGCAATGGCCGTGATCGAAAGCCCCGCCGGGCCAAGGCTCACCGATGCGCTCGCCTGCGCTGCGGACGGCACCACATCCACGGCCTTTGCCCCGCCAACCACAAACGGGTAAGCCTCGGTGACCGGCGTGAAGTACGGAAAACCATAGGCGATTGGGCTGCCGCCATCAGGCGTAACAACCACATCGACAGTCATGGCCGCCGTGTTCAGCTGAACGCGGATGTACGACTTGCCTGCAGACAGCTGAATGGCCCCCGTCTTGAAGGCTGCGCCGTTTTTCGTCACAAAGACCGAATACCGGTCGGCCACATCATCATCGCCCGTGATGGCCACACCTGGGGCAGACAGCAAGTTGCCACCCGGGCTCCACGCCGCCTCCACAACCGCCTCGATGGCAGTCGCCACCGCCCCCGGGTGCTGCATCACAGACAGCACATACCCGCCAACTTCGGATGTCTCGCTCGACGCCGTCAGCTGGCCAGCCGCACCAAACACAAGGCAGCCGCTGCCTGGCGTGGTGTTGGCCGTGGAGACCTCCATGTCATAGACGGCAAGCGACATCCCCTCCACCCGGCGGGTAGGCACCGCGTTCGCCGCGGATGCCCCCTGAACCAGGAGCTGGGTCTGCTCGAAAAGGGGATCAACGGCCATGAACGGCCTCCACTGTTGGGTTTATCAGGCGTTTCCGGCGGTCAGGGTCTTTGCCGTGATCACCAGCACCTGACCCGTCGTCAGCGATGTCGCGCCGTTCAGGTCGGCGCCTGAAGCACCCATGGTGCCTTGCTCATGACACGTGGTTCCGGCGTTGTCCAGAATCCGGTAGTACCCCGCCACACCGTCTGCCACCACGGTGCCAGACCAGGAGCCGAGCAGGCCCTTGGAGCCAGATGCCGCGTTTGATGCCCAGTCAGCAGGCAGTGTCAGCTCGGCCAGCAAGGTGCCTGTCTGGGCAGCGGCGCAGCTTGCCGGTGCCGCACCGGTCAAAACGCGCAGCTTGGGAGATGCACCTACGGTTGCCTCGTGGGCATCCAGCTGAGCGTTGCGGGAGGCAACAGAGAATTTGATGGCCATGGTTGCTCCTTACTGGAATGAAATTTGGAAACGGTTAAGGCACTGCGCATAAAGCCAGTGCATGAAGTCGTTGGGAGACATGACGGCAGAAACCGTCTCGGGAATCGATGCCGAGGCCATGTGCCCGGCGTCCACGGCAGACCCGGGGTCGGGGTGCTGCGGCAACATCCAATCCATCAGACCGCCAAGCACGCAAATGCCATCCGGCAAATCCGGTGACACGCCCCGGGCAATCAGCGCCGCCAGGTCAACCTCAATGGCGGCTGCCGCAATCGCCTGTGGGCTGGACCATGATCCCGCGGGCGTCCTCGACTGCTTGAAAAATGCATGGCTTCGCATCGCCCTCACAGAGCGATCCAGCGCCGGCCGATTTGTGTAAGCGGCCTCGCGCTCGTGGTCTGGGTAGGCGTTGCAAATGGAGTAGCAGGATGTCAGAGGCTGCGTGTTCCTGAGCTCAAGCGCCGGAATCCAAAGCCACTCGTCGGTCTCGTAGTCGTAGGCCTCGTACTCGAACATGGCAAAGAAAACCTCGCCCGTTTGCCCCCCATAAAAGAAGTCAAACGAAACGGGATCGGTGGCCGTTGAGCGCGGCGACTGCAGCCATTCGCCATAGAAGTCCAGCGGGGTTGCCTGCGCCATGGGGGGTGCCGAAGCCTCTGTCGTTCGCACCACGCCATTCACCAGGTAGCCAAACGCCTGTCTGTTGCTGATGAACCGGGGCACATAGGTGTTCGTGTAGCTCACACCAAAGTCCACAGATCCACACGTTTGCACGGCTGGTGCGTAGTTCCCACCGGATGTTGACGCCGGGATCGCCTCGTAACTGCCATCCGGCCTCCAGGCCAATTGCGACGCCTTGCTACCAAGCACAAACGGCTCGGACGGGGCCTCCCTGGGCGTGTAATCCGGGTGCATCACCGGATTGAACATGGGCAGCACGGCCAGACCCTGGCCGATCTCATGGCGAAGCGCCGCAATCTGAGAGGCCCGCCCTGCCCTCTGTCTGGCGATCAGGTCAACAAAGTAAGGCGGGCAGACGATGGATGGCAGGTTTTTGGCCTCCCACTCGGCCAGCACGGTGCTGGTCCAAACAGAAAGCTGCTCCAGGTACGCCTGCTGAAGCGATCCGGCTGCCGCGTTCCACTGCGCGTACTGCTGCTGGTAGTCGATTTCAGATTGCCAAACCGCCAAACGCCAGTCGTCCGCAGGGCTGTACAGCGCAACAGGCATGCCCGCCTCGTTGTCTCCAGCGCTTGAGATGCCGTAATACTCCCTCATCCCAAGCAGCCGCAGTCTTGCCTCTGCCTCTGAAACACCTTGATTCAACTGGACAAACACAGGCAGGCGGGCGGCAAGCTGAGCTTCAAATGCAGCCAGCAGCGATGGCCCCTCGTACTCCAACACCTCCGCCTTGAAGTCGTCTTGCCCCGGGCGCTCATAAACGGGTGGGTCGTCACCACGGGGTGGCGCTGGTGGTATTGGCCTCTCGCCCTCACCCTGGGGCCCGCCGTATGCATCCACGGCGTTGACCGCACTGAACTCAAGCTGCACAAACAGCGGGAACGCCACCCAGCCACGCGGCATCTGCTGGGCATCGCGCAGCATCACAAGCGACTGGTTGCCCACAATCCTGATTTCGACCTCCGCATCCCCAAGGTCATATTTGGTCGCGCGGTTTCCTCCCTGGCTTCGCAGCACACGCTCACGTGCCAGCGCCCAGCCCAGGTACTGCTCGCCGCCCTCAATGACCTTGTGAATGACCGGCATTGGAATCACTGGGCCGGGTAGGTCAGCACAAATTGGTCAACGGTGTTGGGCGCGCCAGTCGTCACATTGATATTGCCGATGGTCATGTCGCCGCCACTGGTGGCAATCGAGCCATCCAAGCGCACGGCCGTGGTGCTCGATGCCCCGGCATCCACCGCGTTGCCCTTGAATCGAAACCACCCTGCCGTGCCATTGGCCAGACCCGTGAACTGCCAGTTGCTGGAAGACTTCGACACGGAGCCACTGGCCGCAGACGCGAACGTCAGGCCGTTGGTGGGGCTCCCGGGCGTGAATGCGGCACCGTTTGTGGTCACAACCCCCAGCAGCGTCCCGGCAACGGGGTCATCAGCCGTGGCGGGCTGAGCACCCGTGTAAATCTCAATGACACCACCGGCCAGCGCACCGGCCATGCCGATGGTGCCAATGGTTGCATTGCGCAATCCCGTTGAAAAGCGAAGTGCCATAGTGTTTTGCTCCTTAAAGTCGCTGGTTGAATGCCACGCCACCGTCAATCAGGTTGGCCATGAGCTTTTTCTGCCCGTCGCGCTCGACAACGCACAGACTCGCCTGCGCTCCCGGCGGAACGCTGACGGTGTTGCTTGTGAGGTTTGAGAACGGCAGCGCATCGCAAATTCCGCGCTGCGTCCAGATCAGCACCTTTTTTGTGCCAGGGTCAGTTGCCCACGGCCAGCCAGGCACCACACCGTAGGTGGCCAGCTCAGCCAGCGATTCCTCGTTGTAGGCATGAATGCCAATGGACGTGCCAATCAGCAGGGCCTCGCCCGCATCGGCCAGCATGTGCACCTGCCCGGGGACCATCAAAAAGTCCTCGTGCAGGTCAAACAAATGGTGTTGCAGCGGCTTGCTGAACCAAATCACCGATGCGTTTTCGGCTGGCAGGTACATCGCCGCGTACATGCGTGCGCGGTATGAGGCGATCACCGTCGCACCGGTGGGCACATCACCCAAATGCATGGTTTGCAGCGCCTCGCCCAGCATGTCTGGGCTGTCATTCCAACGCAGTGACGTTGCAGCCGTCGTGGCAGCCAGGCCAAACACCGGAGAGTCGGCGGGCGTCACATAGACGCGAGTCAACGCGCCAGGGCGCTGTGGAATGTTCGTGATCGAAAGCGACTCGCCCTGCGCAATTCGTATGGCTTGAGCCGTTCCAGCCCCAGTTTCACGGCCATCAGCCATGACGAACGTGCACACCACCTGATACACCCCGGCGTCCAGGCGTCCGAAAGGATCAGCCCCCAGAGAGACGGGTGCAGGAACCCCGCATTGCCAGGCGTCGCAAGAATCATCGTCACCGATGCGGCCATAGTCCACGCCATTGCTGAAGTACACATGGTTGTTCACCTCTGCCCAGTACATGCGCGCCGACACCGTCAGCGTCGCCAGCGAGACAAGCGCCATGCCCGGCGTGACGCGGCACACCTGATTGCCAGAAATGACGTAGGCGCGTTGGTGGTCTTTTGTGGAAAACCCACCGGACATTGGGGTGGCAATGCGCCGAGTAAAGCCCTCTCGGGATTCGATGCGCCCGGCGTCGGTCACATCCACGTTGTCGGCCACCGACAGCCACCCAATGCCCGTGCGCGTGTACTCGCCGACGTTGTTCAGGCCGCCCCACTTGCTGACAGCAATTTTTTCAGCCATGGGTCAGCCCATCCAGCACGGCTGGGTGTGATGCGGAACATTCGCATGTCCGGTGCGTCGCGTGTCCGCATCCACTCCCATACCAAAAATCCGAGCGAACGCACTTTCTGCACGTGCGGTACGTTCGGCGTCGTGCACCTCGGCATCCGGGATGCTGAATGCCCGGTACAGCGCCCAGTGCACCAGGTGCCTGTGGTGAATGGCTGCAATCTCTGGCTCGTCCGCATCGCCAAGCATCGGATTCAGCGGCAACCTCTGCACCTCCAGCCGAATAACGCCGTCCGCGTCAGGCCTGCACCCGAGCCGAATGTGGGTGTCGTTGTGAATCAGGCTTGTGGGCGTGCCAACCAGTTGCCTCCAGCCAGGGCGGGTCCGGTCCAGCTCATATGCATCCGTCTGGTGCATCTCCACCTCACCAGTGGACCCAACCGGCGTGAATGCCGCACGCGTGATGCAAATAATTGACGCATGCACCGGGTACGTCATGACACCGGCTTGGACATCAATCTCGCACACCGACTCGTCATCGGATTCGTGCAGCAGATTTGCGCGAATGCAGGCCTCTTCCTGTGCTTCATTGAGCCACTGGATGATCGAGTCATCAGAAAACAGGTATGGCTCCAACTTATCCTCGGAATCCACCCTGAATTGAGCAATCAGCTGCTCCAGTCTCATGGTCAGGCCACGCCAAACTGGTCAAAGTGCTGGCAAACCTGGGTGCGCAGGTTCTCCACCTTCATGCGCTTGTCCAAATCGATTCGCCAGTGAGTCTTGGCAAATGTGGCCAGCGCGTCTTTGTCCATTTGGGCAAAGGTGTCGCGCATGTCCTGCTGCTGGTTGAACTCCTTGGCGCGCTTGTCATCCTCTGTGGTGTCGGTGACCTCAACAACCACGGCAGACTCAGACGCCACATCATCAGCTCGCACGTACACAGATTGGTGTTTGAGCATCTTCAGCGCGAACTGCGCCGGGATGTGAAGGGTTTGCCCCTTCTCAAACGTCACGCCAGAACCGCATGCGCCGTCCTTGTAGACGGGGCGGTGCCCAATGTAGGTAATCGCGATGGTGCTCATAGTGAATCTGCCTGGGTTGTTGGCCCCGAGCGCATGTCCCGGGGCGGCCGATTGGCGTCTGGTGACGCCTACACGCCGACGTGTTCGCCGGTCACCAAGATCACGGCGTTGGCGGCGGTGGTGTGATTTGCGCCACCGGTGGTCAGGGTCAGAAACGCATCCTTGGGCAGCGTCACCGGCACCACGGAGTTGTTGCTTGCCCGGTAGCGGCCCGCCGTGTTGATGGCCACGGCTGCACCGAAGTAGTCGGCATCCTGTGGCACAGTCGCGTCATCCACGCCGTCAGCGTAGGCAAAGCCCAGCGTTCCGGTCACTGAAGCGGTGAACGCGTCGTTGACGATGGTCAGGCTGTCGTGCAGACGAAAGCCCGCAGGCAGGATGCCAATGCGAATCACGTCTCCCGACGCGACAGCAGCGGTGGAATCGCTGTTGACCACAGCGCCAGACGCATTGGTGGTCACAACGTATTCCAAGGTGGTCAAGTTGCCGTAGGGCACGGCACCAAAGTTCTGGGTGTCTTGGTAGCGTTTTTTGGTAACGGTGGCCATGGTCAGGCTCCTTCAAAATCGGGTTGGATGCTTGCGATGAGTGGGCCGAAGCCCACCCAGAATCACAATCAGGCCTCGGCAGGGACTGCCACAGCCGTGTCGATGACGGTCACGCCGTAATCGGTCAGTCGCTTTTCGTCGCCGTGGTCGATCTCGAAGCGAATCTTGGAGCAGCCGCGAATCGTGCCCACCAACAGTTCCAGCTTGTCGTCGTGGTCCAGTTCCTTCTCGCTCCAGAAGAAGGGGCCACCAGATTTGTTGTGCTTCGCAAACGCCTCGGCCAGCGCCTGGCCACCCAACAGGATGGCGCGGTCCACCGCGAAGTTGGTGCCAAAAGACGCTGGCACGGTGGCCACCGATTCAGCCTCGCTGGTGTACGAGGCGCAGTAACGCACCTGGTCGCCAGCGCGAAAGCGGATGGGCTTGGGCATCTTCACAATCAAGATGCCGTTCCACAGGCCAGCTTCGCCAAGGAACAAGGGGTGCATGTTGGCCTGCTGTGCGCGTGCCATCGAGCTTGCTTGCAACTGCCGGAAGGTGCTGTCCTGGGAAAAGCCGCTGTACTGGGCAGGAGACACCAGCAACACGCGCAGTGGGCTGTCCGTCGCTGCCTTGTCACCCTCGAAAATCACGGGAGGTGGAGGCAAGGCGATGGTGTCCATCACGGTGCGAATGCCGTCAACCACGCTCATGTTGAACAGGTCAGTGGTGGCAATCGACATTTCGCCCGCGTTTTGGGCAAAAGCCTCGATGCCAGAGCCGGTGCTCATGTAGTGGCGGTTCTTGGTGGGAGCCTTCACCGGGTTCACCATGATCTTGGCGAAATCCGGGTCCGAAGCCAGGGGAACAGCCCACTCGATGTTGTTGTGGAAGCCACGGGCACCGGCCATGTGCACCAACATGGACTGGTCGCCGTAGCGATCCATGAAAGCCTGGGCGGAAGCGCGGGCCAGTGTGCGCAGCTCATGAGGGCTGCGAATCTGGCTCATGGTGTCGCCAGCAGAGATGGGGAATCGCGCCTGGTTGACGCGCAGCCGGTCTTGGCTGAACGACATACCAACACCACGGCCTTCAGCGTTCTCGCCGCCCATGATGGGCTTGCCGCCAACTGGGTTCAACAGGTCGAACTCAATCTCGTCACCCATCTTTTTGCCCAAGTCCATGGCGCGGACGATGGGATAGTGAGAGCTGGTCTGCTTGCGCGTGTTGCTCTCAGCGTCGGCCTGCGTGGGCATCTTGCCCGTCAGGCGGTTGAGGGTCGTGTTGCGCGCCATGTGGGCGGTGAACAGACCTGCGGCCTGCACCACCTTGGCCATGGGGTGGCCATAGGGAATACTCGTTTTGCTACCCATGATGGGCTCCTTCAGTGGGAGGGGGCCACGCCATCCCGGCGTTGCCTTGCTCTGTCAAAAACCGGCTACAAGAGCCGAGCCATCAGCGCCTCGATCTGCTCAGGGGTTTTGCCTTCCAGCTTCCCCATCAGGTCTGTCGCCGACATTTGCCGGATCGCTTCCAGCTCATCTGCCGGGCCCGCTGCACTGCCGGGGATCTCCGACAAGCTGGCCGGGCCTTGCGTCTGGGCCTTTTCGATCACCGCTTTCGCGGTTTCCGCTGCGTTGTGTGCGGCGGGCGGCGTTTGTTGAGTTCTTCCGTTTGCAGCCTTGAACGCATCAAGCAGCTCGATAACCTGCGCGGACGTGCCCTGCTTGAGCACCACCTCAAAGCCCTGGCGCAAAAAACTCGGGTGTGTGTCAATCCACGCCTTCAGTTCTGCGCTTTCCGCGAGCGATTCCGCGTCAGGGTGTGCCTGATAGATCGCTCGCCAGTGCTTCTCGGCCTCGGTGATTTCGGCTGTCGCCTGCAGCGGTTTGACGGCCTGCTCCAGCTTTGCCTCAAGCGCAGCCATGCGGGCCTCAACCAGCTTTTCAGCCAGTGCCTGCACACCCTTTGCAATGGCGGCTTCACTGAAGTCACCAAAAAGCCCAGGGTCTGCACCGGCATCAATCGCGGCCGTGGCCTGGGCCACTGCTGTGTCTGACGCCGTTGGCTTTTGTCCTGCCGCTGCGCGCTGGTCTGCCTGGGCCTGAAGCGCTGCCAGCTGCTGCTGGGCTGCTTCTGCCTGGGCCTTCCAGTGCTTCTCACCGTCACGTGCCTCTACCAGCTTCTCGTATGGGATGGTGTGAACACCGTCCTTTGCGAGCACCACCTGGGTGGTGGCTGGCTTGGATTGGTCATCGGTCGTTGTCTTTGCGTCCGCGCTCGGTGCTTTGTCGGCTTCAGCAGGTGCGGGGTCGGGCTTCCCGCTGTCCACCAGCAAGGTGGTATCGCCCTCGGGCAGAGAAAGAAGCTCTGCCATCTGCGCATCCGTCAAATCGCCTGAAGCGGCATGCTCTCGAAAAAACTCAGCTTGAGTCGTTGCCATGCGTCCCTGCCACTTGTCGGAGTGGCCCCAAAGGTCGCGCATTCGACTGGCCGCGCAGGGGCCTAAGCCCCCACGCTGGTCAATCTCCAGCTACGGGAAGGTGCTACGTCATCACGACGTTGCGGTTCGCCGCCAAGTTGCCCTGGCGACTTGCTACGCAGTTTGCAAGCACCAGTGAAAAAAGAAAAACCCCACAGGGTGTGATCCTCTGTGGGGTCTGCTCTCTGGCGTTTTCAGGCGGAATTCCGGGGAAAGTCGCTACACAACCGAGTCGGCTCGAATTGTTTCTATGCCCTGGTTCTGGCCCACCATGGGGCTGGCTGGCTCCACTGGGTTGGCTGGTGTCAGCGGGCTGGTGTCACCCGATGCAGAATTGGTAGCAACCGGCGCTTGTCCAGATTGCATGGCGGCCATGTTTTGCCATTCTCCCTGCGGCATGGGGATGTTCGGATCAACACCTGCAGGTGTCGGTGGTCTCCAGCCTGCGTTTTGCATCAGCACATCGGCCACCGGCGCAACCTGCGGCATCTGCGCCACCACCTGGGCACCCTGCATTGCTGCGAAGGCTGCGCGAAGGCCTGACTCCACTGACTCGGACACCAGCTTGGCAATCTCACTGTCAGCCTTGCGCTCCTTGATGGCCACTTCGCGGGCCTTCAGCTCGTTGCCGGATTTGGCCAGGGCATCGGCCACGGCTTCTTTGATGCGCTGCTCGATGGCCTCGGGGCTTTCCTGCTGTGCAGCAGCTTTGATGGCCTCCACCACTTCCTTTTTGTACGGGAGGTCCATCAGCCCAACCATGAATGGCATCACGGCTGCCTGCATGGCTGGAGGCATGCTCTTCACCGCCTCGCCCAGCGTCGTGAGCTGCTGCGCCCTGAAGCTGCTGGATGTGGGCACATCCTCCAATGCCACCTTCAGGCGCAGGCGCTGCACATCGTTGCTCAGGTACTCCACGCCGGTAGCCGGGTCCACCTCGGGCATGTTGAGCATCACGGTGCGCTCTTTCTCAAACGTGTTGCCCTCAATCACCACTGTCTCCTGCTCGCGGCCAATGTCCTCAATGATCATGGACAGCATGCACTCACCCACCAATGCACGGCTGCGCCCGAACGAATCCATCAACCCGGCCAGCGACTGGGTGGACTGCTCCACCTGGGTTTGCTCCTGAAGCCCGGACGTCGCAGATCCAGTTCGCCCCATCAAACCAGACGTGATGCCGGATGCTCGCTCAATGCTCATACGGGCGTCATCCATCAGCCTGGCCTGCTGTTCGTTGAGCTGATAGTCGCGCTTCACTTCGAACTTCGCACCCGGCTGGCTCATGTGCTCAGGGTTGAGCACGATGTCGGCGTCAACGCGTGCAACTTGTTGTCGGAAAATCGCATCCGGCATGGCAACCGCGCCCTTTGTGCGCTCGACTCGCACAGCACTCATGCCCCAACGCAGCTTGCTGATTGCGCTGTTTAGGGAGTCCTGAGGGAAGATCATCGCCTTGATGCGGCCATACGGCACGCCGGTAGCATCCTCGCGGGTATCAAAAAACGGGATGTACCCGAAATAGCGGTGCTTGTGCGGGCTTGGTCCGTCCTCCAGGCGGTGCGGGCCAAGGAAGAACGCACGGCGCACACGAGACACCAAGGCCTTGACCACCTTGACAACGCCAGTGGCCACGGCCACGTTGTGCGCTTGGTTGGCTGGGTCGTACTCAACCGCCCTGCCGTCGCGGTGCCTCAGCACCGTGACTTCCACCCACCTCCGGTACCACACCTCGAAGATGCACACATGGCGTGTCGAAGTGTCGTGCCACATCTGCTCCTCGTGCGTCCACGACCGCTGTGTTTCCCACGAATCAGACAGGCCTGTTCCGGTGGAGCCGTCCATGCTCAAGTCCCATTCACCGGACCACCGGCCATCGATGCGCTCGATCAGGTCTTTGTGCCTCCTGAACGTCTGCGCAGCGGAGCGGATGTGCATCCACTTCTTGCGCACCAGCCAGCGCCAGTCTGTGGTGTCTGGCTCCTTGCCCTTCATGTCCCAAAAAATCTCATTTCTGTGGATGGGGGCGCACTTGTAAGGGTATTTGAATGGGTCGCTCTCGCGCCTGACTTCCACCCAGCCAACGCCTACGCCAGCCTGGGGCTTGAAAGCCTCGCCACACGCCACATCGGCCCCGCTGTGCCGCTCGGCTTGGTTCAGCTTGTAGTTCAGTGCATCGGCAACGTCCTGCCCCTGCGGGTCGCCATCAGGGCTGACGCGCCAGTCCTTTCTGGTCTTGACTTCCATGCCTATCAGCGCATTGATGGCAGGCTGGATGACGTTTTCAACAGCTGGCGGGATGCCGAGAGCCTTCTGCTTTTGCAGCAACTCGCTGTTGAGCTGATTGCCGTCGTAGTAGTCCATCTCCTTGTCGGCACGAGCGCGCCACGCGGGCTGGTTTTCGATCTCTTCAAGGATGTCCGAGAACTCGTCCGGCGTCATGGCCTCGCCCATCTTGGCGCTGTCTTTGGGGGTGTTTTCGTCGTTCATGTGGGGTGGCCTCACAGTTGCCAATCGGGTGGTGGCGGGGGGTCGTAATCGTTTCGGGCGGCGGCCGATGGCTCATGACTGAGATTGGCCAGCCATCCAAGCTCCTTGGCCTGTGCCCATTGCCTCAGTGCGTCCGCGCCCTCGCTGCATCCATTGGCCTTGTCTGGCTCGTCAATGAACCGGGCCTGCACCGTGCTGTACTTTTTGCGGTAGCCGTCAATGCGCTTGATGCCCTGGTCGCAGCGCGCACGGTCAAACCACGCGGCCTTGAGGTGCTTGCGTGTGGCAAAGATGCCTGTTTGCAGCTCTGAAATGCGCGGAACGACCATGAAGCGAACACCTGGCATCAGCGCTTGCAGCATCTGCTTGGTGCTTCGGTTGAAGTCGCTCAGCCGCTGGTGGTCCGCGTCGTGGGGCAGGAACATGGTCCCCCACACATAACCGCGCTTGTTCAGCTCTTTCACGTAGTGGCGCAAGTCCTCACCGTGGCCCTCTTCGTAGTCGATGAAGCGGTCCTCGCCGCGCAGCTCTTGGTGGAACCACACGGCGCACCCATCGGTGTTGCCGATGTCCCAGAACGTGTTCACGGGCATGTCAAGCACGGGCACATCACAGATTCCGCCTCGCTTGCGCAGTGCAGCCATGTCTTTGGCGTAATAGTTGCCCTCGGTGCTGACCTGGAACGCCTCGGTCGGCGTGCTTGGGTACTCCTGCCACATCCGCTCTTCGCGGCCTGCAAAGTCGGCCGTGATGGTTGCCACGTACCAGGCCCGCTGGTCTGGGTCGATGCGGCAACCCATCTCCACCTCTACCCGATCGAAGTATTCATGCCATGCGCGATTGACGGGCACCGTCGTGGCATCCATCCGGTAATGCGGGTCTTGCCACCAGGCGTAGAAGTGGAATCGATAGTCCCGTGGCGTGAGTGGCAGCTTGGCCAGGTGGTGTTTTTCGGCCTGATCACACAGCTTGGCAAAATCGCCCTCTTTGCCCTCGGCCGTCGATTCGATGACAAGGATGCCGTTGGTAGGCACTGCCGGTATCGAGCCGGTCATCACCTCCTGCGCCTTGTCCGGGTACTTCGCGCAAATCTTCCCGAACTCGCTGATGTGCAGGCGGTGGATCGTGCCCGAGCGCATGCTGGTTGCCACTCGCACGCTGCTGTTGTTGTGGCCGAACACCAGCTCGTCGGCGTTGTTCGCAGCAAGCGGAAAGCGGTCTCTCAGCTCTTCAGGCAAGTTGTCGTAGGCAAACTTCACCTTGTCGCGGAACAACACCTTCGCGGCGTCGCGGTCTTGAGCGATGATGCCGCAGCGCTGGTCAGGGTTGAACAGTGCATGGTCGAGCCAAAGAATGCAGATCAGCGTGGTGAAGCCCAGCTGCCGCGCCTTGAGAATCAGGTTGCGGTGCCACAGTCGCTTGATAAACCGCCTCTGCGCCCGGTTGGGCTTGAAAGGCATATGCGTTTCGTCGCTGTTCGGGTCATCACCTTTGACCATGATGCGGTACAGCGCTCCACTGAATAACCGTTGCTCAGGGTCAGCAAGGAACCTTTCCAGCTCTTCTGGATTGCTTGGCAGATTTGGCGATGGGATTACATGCGTGGTCATGCCAAAGCCTTTCCGCATTCCCTTGACAAAACCTTGCGGCAACGGCCTGTCACCCTCTCCATTTCTCGATAGCTCATGCCCTTGGCCCGCATGTCAAGCCAGCATTGAATCTCGCGGCCAATGAACGCTGTGCGCTCGTCGGTCAGCTTCTTCTTGGCGCTGGTGCCAAGCAAGGCGTGGCGTGCCCTCAGCGCCTCGCTGATGTTGTCCATCGTTGATTGCTTGACTGGTGGCATCTTGCGGCCCTTGAGCCTGATTGCATGCGCAGCCTTGCGCTCGTCGCTCCACGGTGTGTGCTTCTGCCTACCCTCTTCAATGGCCAGCAATGCCGCTGCTCTGCGCCTTTCCTTCTCTTCGTCTGTCATCTTGCGTCCACGGTTCGCATGGTGGGCTGCATAGATTGAATCGGACACTGGGGCCGTGTTCAGTGCGATGGTGATGTTCTTGTCGATGTGGGCCTGTTCTGCCGCCAGCAAGTCCTCGCATTCATCACACACTTGGGCAACGCTGAATGCCAAGTCGGCCTCGCCATACTTGTTGAAGATGCGCTGCAAGTGCTTGCTATGGTGCGTGTTTTTGCGAAGGTAGTGCAAATGCTCCGCAAACCGCTGCTTGGTCGTGCGGGTTGTAGAACCGACGTACACACGGCCAGTTGACAAGCTGGTGATGTAGTAAACGGCTTTCATTCGTCGTCGTCCTGGCTGTGAGCTGGATCGATGGCCACGGGCTTGAATGCAGAGCCTGCGTTGGAGTTGATGCGCTTGATCAGCGCGGTCAGCGGATCGTCGGCCACATCAGCCTTGTCCATCCCGAACTCGCGTCGCTCAAGGTCGATGGCAATGCGCAGAGTCTCGGCCAGCTGCTTCGCCGCCTTGGAGCGCTCGGGCAAGCTGATGACGGCCCGGTACACATCGTTCAAGCGGTCGCGCCCGTTGTCGTCTTCTTCGCGCATCCGGTCGCCCAGCTCTCGCAGCAACGCCGCCTGCTCTGGCCCGCTGCTGGCCTCCAGCTCGTCAAGCTGGGCGGCAATGATGGTCTGCAACCGGCCAATGCTCTTGCGGTGCCCAAGCCTGATGGCTGCAGCCTGCGCGCCGTTCTCCAAAACTATTTGAGCCTCGGTTACCGGGTTGTTGGTAACCATCGTGGTAACCGCTGCCTTGGTAACCAGTTCATCGGCCTTTGCCTGAATCTTTGCGCTGAGGTCGCGGGTCCACCCAAACTTCTTCGCCCGCTTGTTGATGGCCACATGGGAAACACCACGGTCGTGCCCAATCTGGCGCAGCGCAATCACACCGGCACGGTAGTCGCGCTCAATGGCCTCCCAGTCAACTGGCGGCTTTTGCGCTTTTGTGGCGGTCTTTTCACTCATGGGCCGGCACTGTGCCGGTGATGGAGCGAGGTTTCAAACCCCACAGGTGGCTGTGGTGCGGATTGCGACGCGTGGCTCGCCCTTGCAAATTAAGGTTGGCCAAATTGGCAGCGCTACTCGCCCAAATCGTCATCGGCCCCCACAGCCCGACGCCAGTGCACGCAGCCGACTTCGGGCTGTGAGCGGATCATGACACTGGACCCCTCGCGACAAATCGCAGCAATGCCATCCGCCTGCTTCCCCGCCACGATCACTGGGGACCAGCCAGCGAAAAAGGTGCAGTGCTTGCAGGGGCGGTGGTTGGGTTTTTGGGCGGGCAGCAGGCCGGGTGGGCGGTCGGGCACGGCGGGCAGAAATTAGGGCAGCCTAATTGGGAATATGCAATTTTCCAAGGGCCACCCGTAAAATTCAATGGCCCGCAGCGCATCGGCTCCCACTGGTCTCGGTGGTTTCGTTCCGGACGTACAGGTCAGGCATGCGGGCCCCAAACACCACGCAAGGTCACAGCGCCCTTTTCATCTGCCCAATCGCACTGACGAGCGCATCAACAACCAGCGCACCCCCGTACATCCCGCCCATGGCTCGATCCTCCTGCGGCGTGAGATGGAGCACTGTGTCACCAACCTCAATGACGGTTGTTCCATCCGCCAGCGCTGTGCGTGAAATCGGGCGTGCAGCAGGAAACGTGGAGACGTACTGATAGACGCCACGCTCGCGACGCTTGATCTGCCCAGACTCGATCAATTCATCAAGCCGCTCCTTGATCGTGTTGGGCGATAGGGCTGTCAATCTGATGATGTCGTTGCGCGGCGCCATGCCGGTCGTTGCTGTCAGCTCTTTGATGCAGTTGAGGACAACTTCAAGCGTTGATGTGGCGGCATTCATGCGTTTTGGCTCCTGTGTTTGCATCCTGAGCAACGACGGTCGGTTGTGGCATGCGTAGAGATTCACGAGGTCATCAGCCTTTCAATCGTGTCTGCAAGCCCGTCCATCTCCCCAACTCCGGCCAGCTTCCAGGCGCGTCGCTGGCCGTGAATGCCGTCCGGACTGCTGTTGGCGTGGTGTACATCGCAGAGGGGGATGGTCAAAAAGTGGCTGGCGCGCTGGGCCATGCCCTGGCCTTCGCGCAGGTGGTGCACCTGGGCTGGGCTGGGGCCATACCCGAGGTGTCGGCACAGGTAGCAGCCAAGCTCCGCCACCCGGCCCATGTGTTCACGTTCGGCTTTGGTGGTCACGCCACGTCCTCTTCGTCGTAGGAGAAGCCGATATGCTGGTCATCCCCCAAAGTCAGGGTTATGCGCATGCCTTCAAACCGACATAACTGGCTTGGCTGATGCAATGGGCTCACGAAATAGCCCAATGTTTTTAACTCCTGGGCCAGGTCGTACCATGAGCCGCTAGCAAGGTAAACCCGCGTGGGCTCTTTGCCGGTGGCCTCATAGAACTTGGCAGCTTTGCGGCGAATGTTTGTGATTGCGCTCATCCACGGCTCCATGCATCGACCATCGCGTAACGCTGCTCAGGGTCGAGGTGCGGCCAGAGCGCGGCCTGGGCCTGCTGGGTCCACAGGAAGTTCTGCATGGCCATTCGGACCTCGGTGAACTCGCGTTCGTCAAGGGCGTGCCAAGAAATGGACTTGGGCACAGCGACAAGCTGGCCATCGGCGCTGGGCATGAACTCCACAAAACCCGCGCCCACCTTCAGGAACACCAACAGGTGCTCGATGTCGGCAAAGGTCTCCTGCATGCCCAGCAACTCATTGACGCCGGCGAAGAACCAGCGGTGGTGCCGGGGGCTTCGGGGCACCCGGTAGGAGAACAAGAAGGTATCGCCCGGGGTGGCTTCTTGCAGCATGCGCTTGAACTTCACCAGGCTGGCGTGGTACTTCTCACCCAAGCCGCACAGCTTGCCGTCATTGCCACGCATCACGACGATCTCAGGCATTGCACACCCCTTTGAATCCGATGCGCTGCAAATACGTGGCGGGCAACGACTTCCAGTCGAATGAATCCACAAAACTGCCGCAACGGTGTTCGCGATTGGTCATCACATGCCCTGCGCCTGGGCACACACTGCTGAACTTGAGGCCCAGCATTGCGGTGCGCTCATGGCAAGAAACAGGTGCCGATTGCCTGCATTCACCGCAAACGCTGTTCAGGTGTGCCCACCAGTCGCACCCGGCGCAGCACGGGCCATGCTTCCAATAAAAGGAATCCACGGCCTCTTGGACCTTGAATTGCGCAAGGCTCACGACGTTCTCAGGCATGCCGCCTCCCAGCCTCGTACCAATAAGCATTGGTTGATGTCACGACACCTCCGCATGCTGAACACCGCCACTTGGCATTAAGTTTCCCGGGGGATTCACTGATGAATTCGTGACGCTGGCACGCATTCAGCTTGGCTTGATTGGCCTGTACATCACTCCAGATTTCGAGCATGGTCGTGCGGCTCAACCCGGTGGCAGCACTCAGGGTGTCCACAGAATCAGCCATGTGTGGTGACCCCATGCAACTCTGCAATCAGCGCAGCGATGCGCTCATCCCACGGGCGGATGCTCAGACGCACCATGCCACCCACCACCGGGGCCATTTCCATGCTGATGTGCCACTTGCCATCGTCCAGGCCAAGCACGTCGGCCACACCGTCGAGGCCGGACTTGATGCTGGACAGACAGTTGTCCATGTCGCGACGCCCCTTTCGCGGCGGGAAAAACACCACATGCACCAGCGCCTTCTCAACGCCCTCCAATGGGCGCAGGCCTTGAGCAATGCACCGCCAGCCGCACGCCTCCCGGTATGACTTCTTCAGAGTGGCCAGAGCGTGATGGTGCAGCCGGTCATTCGGACTCAGCCCCTTGGGCGGCCACGGAAGCGTGACGACTTGGATCACTCTCCCCCCTCCGCCAGCTTCTTGCGAACCAACTCCGTCAGCCCCCTCCAGCATCCCAGCGGGTCTGACTCCATCTCCAACACCCGGGCCCTGGCGTAGGCCTTCCACGCTGGATCGCGGGCCAGTTCCGCGTAGTGCTGCGCCGTTTTGTCGAGCTGCTCCTGCCATGTCACGCGGCCTCCGAGGTCGATACCTGGTGTTCGGGAAAATTACGCATTGGCAAGAGCCTCCCTGGCGAAGCGCTCTGTCGTAGGGTTGACCCGCAAACCAGAGTCGACCTTGGCCATGATTCGCTTTGCCCAGGCCTTGTGGTCCACACCTGCAGCGCCCACCTTGGTTGCGACCGAAGCCTGACCCAGCTTGGCCAGCTCGGCGGCCATTCGGACCGGGTCGGGCTTGGGCTCGGGAAGCCTTGGCACATCTGGCGCCGGGGCACGGCGGGCCAAGTTGCGGAACATGATCGCGTTGGGCACAGGCTCGGGCAGGTTTTCCAACGCCCAGGCCAACAGCTCCATCTTGTCGGCAAAACCGGAAAGCTCGTGAGCCCAGGAGGCCTTCACATCCGCCAGTGGCGCACTGCCAAGCGATCGATCCCACGCTGCACCGTAGATCAAACCCAGGTGCTCAAACAGCCGGTCAACGGCCTTCAATGGCAGGGACATAGCGAGCCTCCGTTTCGATGATCAAAGCGCCCTCGGCGGCAACACGGTCGGGGTGGACCCGTCCGGTCATCTCCTCCCACCGAGCCCACCCAGCCTCTCGGTCCTGCTGGGCAAACGACTTGGCCTCCCGCCTCGGGTTCGGCGGAGGGACCTGCATGCCGGCCAGCACCCGGTCGGCGTATGCCGGAAGCCAGGCAATGGGCTCGGTTGCCGAGGAAAATGCCTTGGCACAGGCAGCCCGCATTTGCCCAACGGTGACACCGGCATTCGTCCACGCAGCAGCCAGGGGCCAGAATTTCTTTCGGTCGTGAAAGTTGCGGTGATCGACATCAACGCCGTGCTGCTCGGCGAAAACCTCGACCCACTCGGCTGGCGTTTGCGGTTTTTCGTCGTCGCCGCGCGGCGCGCGGGGAGTGCATTGGTGTGACGATGTAGGAGGTATTTCTCTATATCCCTCTCCCTCTCTCTCTCCCTCTCTCTTGCGATCAGGTGGCGATGAGTTTTGAGTCGGGGGGCGATCGGGGGGCGATGACTTGTTGCGGGACATGACCACCTTCTTTTTCAAGCATGGCGATGCCGGGGCGATACGTTTGAGGCGACAAATTGCGTCACAAAGCGCAGCCTCCTGAGCGCTTGTGTCCACTTCTGTTTGCCACCTTTTTGCATTGCCTACCGCGCCAGAAATGGCGCTGTTCAGCTTCTCTATCCATGCCGCAAGAGCTTTCTCGGCGACGACTGGGTGGTAAAGGCGACCATCTCCACCATCAACCCAGCCGCGCAAGGCATGCTCTTTGACCTTGGGCCACTTTGACCCCGCTTGCGACAGATGGGCCAGCATGCGGTCGTTGTTTGGGACGCTGGCAGCTGGAACCTGATGCCAACACGCCAGCCACAGCGTGATAGCTGCAGCCTTTTCGTCAGCCGTACCAAGCACCCATGTCTCAGAGGTAAGCAAGCGCTGAACATCAATGGGAAGAAAAGGGAAATCCCGGAGGTCGCACCCAGGTGGTGTCAGTGGGTTCGTCATCGTTCACCCGTCGCCAAGAATTCGGGGGCATGAACGTGACCTATGAGCCGCTTGATTGCGTCAATACGATGGGCGTCATGACTCATCTTTTCGGCAACCATCTGTCCATACGTCTTTTGGTAGACGTAGGCATAAACGAAATCTCTCAGCACGCCAGAGACATCAACGCCTTCGATCCGGCACTGGCGGCAAAAGAGGTCATAGGTGCCTTCGTCCACTTTCGTTTTGAGATCCATGTCCAGCTTTCCCAGTGGACCTGCAACCCCCCGGGCGAATACCGGAATTTCATCGTTGTCATTCATTTGCGTGCATCCGTGGTAATGCTCTTCGGGCCCAGGCCCGGTAAAGTGATCGCCGTTGAAGGAATTGCCCATGACCACCCCATCCACCCACCCGCTGGCCAGCGCGACGCAGGCGAGCATCGAAATGGCGATAGCGCAAGCGCTCAGCGAATTGACCGGGCGAACAGCTCAGGTGACGGTCAAAAATGGAACTCACAGTCCGATGTATCTGGACACCTGTTACAGCTCGCTCGAAATCTCGGTGTCGTTTCCGCAACCGAGCCCAGAGGAAGGCGAGGACGGCGACGCGCCGATGGGTTGAAATCATCCGGAGCCCCATCCTTTGTGAGTGGGCCCAAAGCGGCCTAATCCCGGGGCATGGCTTCCCGGCTTGTCCTCCGCCTTCTTGAAAGGCTGGCGCGATCCGTAAATCCGGCAAAGCTGCTCTGCATTGCCGGGGTGTGGCGTTGTTGTCGGCAGGGTGTTGACGTATGCCAGATCGAAGTACGCCCCGCTGAATGGTGGGCGGGCGCACACTCAGGCCACCTCTTTTTGGTGGTTGGCGGGCTGGTCCAGGCCCGTGAAAGAATGGAAGTCCCTCAACCCCATTCCCAACAGGAAGGACCAGCCCATGAACGAGAAAACGCTGTCGAACGACGAGCTGACCGCTCTTGCGGTGCCCGTATCGACGCAACACTTGTTGAGCCACTTCATACGCGTGCTTTGCGAGGACGGCTTGGTTTCGCAAAGCCAAATTCGCCGCGCAGCAGAAAGAGCAATGGCCGATTTGCAGGCGATGCCAGGGCCAGTGCATATGCGCGCTGCTTTGCTGCTCGAATCGCTTTCCGTCGAAACCTAGAACGTGCTGCCTGCTGTGGCGTTTGTTTGAGCGCCATCGCAAGCGACCGATATGCATCCGCCGCCGAAAATCCAGCAGCCCGGACCAATTGGTCTGCGACCGAAGTAACTTGCGCCTCGCGCATTGCCAAAAAACAGGCCTCAACACCAGACGGTGGCTGGTCTGCGGACAGCGGCTCACCCATGGGCCACCTCTTTGATGGATTCCGTTCCGCGAAGGACACTCCACTGCACGTCTGGGCGCAGCTCTTCGCAGCGCACGCCTGTGGCGGCTTCAATGGCCGGGCAGTATTCGGCGGGTACCCGGCGTGCCCCAGACCGCCAGAAATACACGGACTGAGCAGGCACACCAATGGACGCTGCAAGTTGCTGCGCCCCACCTGCTGAATTGATTGCGGCTTGAATGCTTGACATGCCTTGATTCTACAACCGTAGATTTCAAAATCAACATGTGCAGTTCAACATTTGTTTAAGGTGTTGCCATGGCACTCGGAAAAAACATCAAAACCCACAGAGAGGCCCGGGGCTGGGACCAAAAAAAGCTGTCCCAGATGTCGGGCGTTGACGTTGGGACAATCAGCGCACTTGAGGTGCGCGACAGCAAGCGCTCAGACAAGGCATCGGCCCTGGCGCGAGCGTTCGGCATTTCGACAGATGAGTTGATCACCGGGTCACCGCTGCACACCATCGATGGTGATGCCGTGGGTGTGACGCATAGGCGGGCCATCGGACAAGAACAATCAAACGTCAGCGACTACAAGCCCCGAAACAGGGTGCCGCTGATTTCATGGGTTCGAGCAGGGGAGTTGTCAGACGTGTTGGATTTGTTTCATCCGGGTGAGGCCGTGCGTTGGGAGGACACCGACGCAAACTGCTCCAGAGGCGCCTATGCGCTGCTTGTCGAGGGCGACAGCATGGTTTCATCAACGCCTGGAAGCCACAGCTTCCCAGCCGGTACTGTGCTGATCGTTGACCCCGAGCGCGGCGGCAACGCAGGCGATTACGTCATTGCCAAAGACGTGCACAGCCAGCGCGCCACGTTCAAGCTGTTGAAGACAGACGGTGCCAGGTGGTACTTGCACGCACTGAACAAAGAGTACCCACCCATAGAGATTGACGACCCGGCTGTGCGCGTCATTGGTCGGGTGATCGAGGCCAAGCCCCCCACCATCAAGCTGATATGAGCGCCCAGATCATTGGTGCGGTAAAGATCGGAAGTACGAGATCAGGGAGGTGACTATGTTCGGAGGTCTACTTCAGAGTGCCAGATCTGGTGGCAGCGAATATTGAACCGATGCAGACCCACGTATAGAGCTGATGCGTGCACAGAAGACCCCCCTCATACTGGTGAATGTGGTGCGGTCGGCGAAAGAAGCCATCAATACACAACAGGGAGCAACCAGCAGTGAGCCAATGGACCTTCCCGATCCTGGGTGACGACAGTTACACAGGCTTCATCGCCCCCCTTTCACAACTTGGCGTCAACCCCACCACCCATGTGGCCGAGGTGCGCTACCCGGTGCAGCACGCACCAGTGGCTAGCGTGGTCAAGCTTTTACCGCCACACGGCCCTCACATTGGCAACGAAGGGCTTGCATGGTTGTTTTTACGAGGCGCAGGTGTGCCCCAGCCGCCAAAAGTTGCCGTTTTGGTGCTGAGCGAACGCAAGGCAGCCGAGGTGCTGTCGTCCACCAAACTGGTCAAACCTTACGCAAATGGCAAACGGGTGCTGGCCTGGGCTTCTGAACGGCTGAACCACCGCTCCATCTCGGCCATTTTTACAGGCACCAAGGGGGACAGAAAGTGGGCACGGCTGATGTCAACACTTGAAGGAACGGCCATTGCAGCATTTGACGAAGCCTTCTACAACCTCGACCGCAACAACGGAAACGTGCTTTATGTCAACGATGAATCGTGCATACCCATCGATCATGAAATGCTGTTTGGCATGCACGACTGGACGGCCTCCCCCATTCCATCGACGGCGCTGGAAAGCCACACACTGCGCGAAATAAGGGCGTGCCATAAACGCCGCCACCTGTCCACATCACAGCTGGCCAGCGTTTACAACCACATCGCCCATCATGCCGAAAAGCACAGCCACGTGCTCGCTACTGTGCGAAACGACATGGGGCAGCTGCTTTCACAGCTATATGGCTCAAGGTCAGCTTCGATGGTGGAGCATGTTCTATCATTCTTGGCTGCGCGAACCGCGCAAGACTGGATGAACCAGCGTTTGGGGGTGCTGTAATGATTGACATGGATTGGGTTGCGGCACAAGCCAGACAGTCACTACGGCCAGGGTTTGAAGGGCGCTGGCACGCCATTGAATTTCAGCCCGAGTTGGCAGTTCCCCAGCGGTTCGTAATTGGCGTTGCCCTGTCAACCAAGGGCAAGCTGGTCCGCTTCAGGGTTGCCAACGAAGCGCCAAGGCTCAAATGCTTTTACGAACAGCGGTACAGCAACAGCGTCTGGAAGTACTTGCGCCAGGAGCTGGAGTCAGAGTTGACTGAGCGCACCGGTTTGCCTGTGACCAAGTATGTCAGCGGCAGTCCCCAAGTGCACCTGGGTGCGGGGCATTACGTCAGTGGCACTTCGGAAGATGCCGCGCTGAACCGTACGTTTGAGCGGATTGTGACCGTGGTGCGCAAAGACAAACCTGTCCGATTGACCGGCATGGCCCAAGCTGAATTGCGCAGCAGCGTGTCAAACCTTTTGAAAAGACAACTCCAGCTTCGGTTCGATGCGATTGCACAGCCCGAGCAAGGCATGATCATCAAGGAGGGGGAGGTGCTGCACTACTTTGACGTGCAGTACGACAACACCAAGGTAGCCTGCAGCGTGGTGTCAGCCTTCAACTCGGGACTTGAAACCACAAAGCTGAACATGTATCAGGCTTGGAACGATCTGAACGCACTGAACCGCATACGCCCAAAAGAGCAAATTGGACTGGCCGTGCTCAAGCCTGCGCCAAAGTTCTTGCCCCAACCAGCGTTGACCGCATGGCAAGACTGGTGGAGCGACTTCACTTACAAGCTGCGCAGTGATAACCGCATTTTGCTGGCGGAAGAAACCGAGGTGAGTGTTTTGGCCGATCAGATTGGCGACTGGTTCTCAGTGGACTGACGGAAATATCCCTACGCTTTTACAACAGCAACGTAATCTGCAACAAGCAGGCTAACTTAGCAGTGGTACTATTTATCTATGCGATTCTTGCAGTCGCATTTCTTACTACACACCACCCAATCTAAATAGGCGGACAGCATGAAGCCTGAATCCCTTGCCCAAAAGCGGCAAGTTTCTCGCGTTCGAGTGTCACACGTGGCTACTGCATTGGAGCTACAAGAAATAAAGCGCAACGCGCTTCGCAACTCTTCCTCCGCAGCTCCCAACAACCAAGTGGGCGACGTTCGAGCATCTTTTGGCTTCATGCCTGTGAACATAAAGAACGCCGCTATTCTTTGGCCCGCCTTGTAAAAAGAAACGGCTTAATTGCCCGGATGGCCAAAGCTAACGGGGTGGCGGCATTCACACCGGAAGATTTTTTCAGCGTATCCAAACAGGTATCAGTCGACCCATCTCGATTGATACTGGTGGGCGGGCAGGCACTTGAAGTGTGGTCTGTTTTGCTGGACGCTCCCCCGCCGAATGGCAACGGAACCCCACTGACGGAAGACACCGACTGGCTCGGCAGCGCCAGGGACGCGGAATGGCTTGCCAACCAGCTGGGCGGCACCATGAGCATTGAACTGAGTGTGGCCAAACTTGGCGATAGCACACCCAACACGGCCGTGATGCTGCTGCACCGCAACGGGACTGAGCGCGTGTTGATGATGGATTTTTTGCACAGCGTTACCGGGTTGACGGACAAGGAAATACACGCGCTGGCCGTTCCAATTGAACTGCCCCACCAAGAAACAGGCGAAAAGGTCACCCTGCGTGTGCTCCATCCGCTGCACTGCATGGCCAGCCGCATGGCCAACCTGAAAACACACGAAAAAAAACGTAATGGCAATGGCCCGCAGCAAGCGTTGTGGGCCATAGACATACTGGCCGCTTGGTTGAGAACCGTGGAGCGAGACCAAGATGAAAAGCAGATGCGCAAAGCCTGCCAAAACGTGGCGGAACTGGCGCAGAAAGACTACGCCAAGTACTGCTACCAAAACTACCAGCTAGACCCCCTGCAGGCCGTTTCGTCAGACATGGTGACCGCTGGGGGTGAGGGGTTCAGCACAAAAGGTTGGCCGACAATCAAAAACCGAATTGAGCAACAACGAGAGAACGAAGCAAAATGGCTGCAAGACTCAAAAGCTCGTATCAAAAAACACCCGTGACCGGTCACGTCCACCCCGCACCAAAACCGCCCTGTGAGGCGGTTTTTTAACGCCGGTCGCTTTCCGTTTGTCGGGGCGTGGGAGATTTTTGCCTTGTTTTAGATTTATTTTCTACCTTTGTTGATTGCTGCAATCTACATGTGTAGAATTCACCCCGTGCCGCAAACAAAGCGGCATCGGGCCAAGGTGATCGAGCTTTGCCACCCGTTGCCAGTGTGTGCCGGGTCACCAACAAAGACCGGTGAGGCAAAGCGGAAGCCAAAAAAAGCAAACCGCGACGGCAGCGATGCCACGTTGGACCGGGGTTGTCAGTGCAAGGCCGCAACCAGGTTGGTGGGTGCCTCCAGCGTCATCCCTTCGGGGTCATCGAATAACGGCGGCAGATATTGATCTGCCACGGCGCAGCCAGTGCGCGGCCTGAGCCCGAGAAATCGGGGAGATGCAGGCCACCCCTTCAACGAGGGGCATCACACCAGAGCAAAAGCCACTGGGGCAGGCACACCGTGCCACCCGGGCCCTGATGTGATGGTGTGGCGTGTCGGTTTGATTCCGACGCTTTAAGCATGGGGAAAGCGCCTGGCTAGCATAGGCAAACCATCAACCCACCTCCCTGAGTTGCTTCGGCAACTTTTCGCCCGCCCCTGAGCAATTGGGGGCGGGCTTTTTTATTCCAACACTGGAGCCATCATGGATGCAGCAGTCAATCACAGCCCGACAACAATTACCAAAGACCGATTGAAAACGTGGTCAGCCTGCGCCGACGGCTACCGCTGGTTTTTGGAGAAATTTCCTGATGGCGGCGAATTTGTGACAGTGCACAAGGCACTCATCAAAGACAAGCGTGGCGATGACGCTGATTGGCTGATCGGTAAAGCGCTTGATGGCCTTGATACGGCGGAGCGTGTGAAGCAGATAACGATCATCAGCGGATCGGATGCTGTCGCCATTGCTGAAGCTGTTGCCGAAGGGGCCAACGCTGCCACCACGGGCAACTGGTCCAACGCTGCCACCACGGGCGAAGGGGCCAACGCTGCCACCACGGGCTACCGGGCCAACGCTGCCACCACGGGCAACTGGTCCAACGCTGCCACCACGGGCAACTGGTCCAACGCTGCCACCACGGGCGAAGGGGCCAACGCTGCCACCACGGGCGAAGGGGCCAACGCTGCCACCACGGGCGAAGGGGCCAACGCTGCCACCACGGGCTACCGGGCCAACGCTGCCACCACGG
>Ga0209066_10000535_pt1 | contig 54463 bp, 52 predicted proteins | sample All_14_2_FD_187198 | JGI IMG/M metagenome (GOLD analysis project Ga0209066, IMG submission 187198) | Freshwater microbial communities in response to fracking from Pennsylvania, USA - Allegheny Zone_MetaG_DW_15 (SPAdes) (version 2) ...
ACGGCGGCCCCGCCCCTTCCCGGCCCCCACAGCACCAGCTCGTCCTTCCAGAACAGGGGCAGGTCCAGCCCGCCGCCGGGCTTGGACACGGTATCGGCCAGGATGACCAGCGGCGCCTGCAACCCTTTGGCGCCATGCACGGTCATGATCCGCACTTCGTCACGCGCCTGGGCTTCCAGATCGCGCTTGATCTCCGACGATCCGGCCGCGAACCAGGACAGGAAGCGCTGCATGGCCGGCGGGTGCAGCCGTTCGAAAGCCAGCGCCAGCGACAGGAATTCCTCCAGCGGGTCTTCCACCTCGCTGCCCAGCCGCGCGATCAGCGTCTGCCGCCCGGTCCAGCCCGGGACGCCGCCCGGCAGGGCGGCGGCGCCGGGGCAACCTTCCTCCAGCACGGCGGAAAACAGCTCGAACGGGCGCAGGAAGTCCACACGCCGGCGCAGCGCCTGCAACCAGTCGAGCGCGGCCCGCCATTCCGGCCGCTCCCCCGCCCGGTCGTTCAGCCGCCGCCACAGCGTTTCGCGCCCGCGATCCCAGGCCAGCGCCATCAGATCATCATCACCCAGGCCGCAGAACGGCCCTTTCAGCACGGTGGCCAGAATCAGATCATCCTGCGGCAGCAGCAGGGCCTGGGCCAGCGCGATCAGATCCATCACCGCCAGTTGATCGGACAGGATCATGCGATCGACGCCGGCCACCGGCACGCCGCGCGCCTTCAGCGCCTTGACCAGCAGATCGACGAAACCGGTGCGATGGCGCACCAGCACCATCACATCCTGCGCACGCAGGGGCTGTTGGCGCGCTGGCAGGGCCGGGGTGCCGATCCAGCCCGCGATATTGTCAGCCAGCCCTTTGGCCAGCCTGGCGGCGGAGCTGACACTGCCCTTCGGTTCGATCACCGGCTGCCAGGGTTCCGCCTCCTCCCCCGGCAATTCCACCGAGAGGGGCCACAGCTCCACCCGTCCGGCCTGATTGCGGCGGAAGGGCAGATGTTCCAGCACCAGTCCCGGCTCCACCACGCCATCGCGGGCGGGGAGGCGGGCGAAGACAGCATCGACCGCCTGCAACACCGCATCGGTGGAGCGGAAGGAGACGGTCAGCGGCACCTGGCGCCACTCCATCCCCGCCGCCTCGCTGCGGCTGCGGAACAGCTCGCGCATTTCCGCGAAGGCCCTGGGGTCCGCGCGCTGGAAGGAATAGATCGACTGTTTGGCATCGCCCACCGCGAAGACCGTGCGCGGTCGGTCGTCATGCTGGCCCCGGCCGGTGAAGAATTCCTGCGCCAGCGTGCCGATCACCGCCCATTGATCCGGATTGGTGTCCTGCGCCTCGTCCACCAGGATATGCTCGATGCCACCATCCAGCTTATAGAGCACCCAGGCGGCGCGATCCGGCGCGGCCTGCAACAATTCGCGCGCCTTCAGGATCAGATCGTCATAATCCAGCTTGGCACGCTGGCGCTTCAGCCTGGCATAGGCATCCAGCATCGCCCGGCCGATGGACAGCAGCGCTACCGTCGCCTCCGCCGCCGATACGGCGGCCAGCCGGGCTTCCAGCACGACCAGACGATCCGCCTCCTCCAGCAAAACGGTCTCGGCCATGGCATCAGCCTCGCGCACGGCCTTGGTAACAAGGTTCTTGCGAACCGTGCCATCCGTCTGGGTCAGGAAGAAATTGCGCCAGCCCGCGAAACCCGCCAGCCGCTCGGCCTGCCCACCGGCCAGCCAGGAAGCGAGCGGGGCGGCCTTGTCCTTCAACGCGGCCGTGCCGTGCTTCAGGATGCTGTCGACCGCCAGACGCAGCCCGATCAGGTTCAGCGCCTGATCGGCCACCGCTTCGGCCATCAGGCCGGATTCGCTCCAGCCGGGATCGGAGCCGAGGGCTGCATGGATCGCATCCGCCAGCCGGGTCATATCCCCGCCATGCGCGTCGAACAGGCGGCGCAGCCGGCCACGTTCGCCCGCCAGGGCCTGCAGCAGGGCGGCGAAGCGATCCTCCTGCACCTCGGCGGAAACCCGCGCGATGGCGTCGGCCAGCAGCCCCTCGGTGCCAGCCTCACGCAACACCTCGTCGCGCGCCTCGGCCATCAGCTCGCCGGCGCTGCGTTCATCCATCACATCGAAATGCGGCGGCACCTCCGCTTCCACCGGGAAGCGCCCCAGCAGGGATTGGCAGAAGCTGTGCACGGTCTGGATCGACAGCCCGCCCGGCGCATCCAGCACCCGGGCGAACAGGCGGCGCGCCCGCACCATTTCGGAGCGCTGCGGCATCCGCCCCAGCAATACCGCCAGCGCCTGATCCAGCGCAGCATCGCCCATCGTCGCCCAGCCGCCCAGCACACCGTTGATGCGGTTGGCCATTTCAGCGGCCGCCGCCTTGGTGAAGGTGATGCACAGAATGCGTTCCGGCCGCGTACCCGCCAGCAGCAGCGACAATACACGGTCGGTCAACACCTTGGTCTTACCAGATCCGGCGCTGGCCGACACCCAGGCACTGACCTGCGGATCGGCGGCCCGACGCTGGGCGATGGACGGGTCGATAGCGGGCAGTGCGGTATCGCTCATCAGCCCGCATCCCCCGGCCCGGCATCGATCCGCCATTCGCCCAGCCGGGCCAGATGATCATAATCGGAATAGCGCGGCGCAAAGGCGGGCGACGGCTTGCAGCGATAGGGGATCACCTCGCTGTCAAAGGCCGCCACCAGCCGTTCCAGCCCTTCGCGCGTCTGGCCCAGAAGCTCTTCCAGCTCGGCCTTGACCGGCAGGGTTTCGCCCGGCGGATTGCCGCCCGACAGCTTCCAATAGGTCAGCACGGAAACGAAGGTTTTCCCCACCTCCCCAAAGCCGCCTTCGGCCGCGATCAGCGCTTCCAGCGGAAGCTGCGGGCTGAAGCCCGCCTTCACCTCCTTCAGGGAAGGAACCCGGCCCGTCTTGTAGTCCAGGATTTCGGCACTGCCATCGGCCAGGATGTCGATCCGGTCGGCAATGGCCCGCAGGGTGAAGCCCCGGGCCGAGGGGACAGGCATGCGCCCATCGGCTTCCACATAGCTGGCCTTCAGCCCGGCGCGCCTGCGGCCCTCCTCCTCCACCAGCCATGCTGCGATGCGCCGGAAGCGTGGCCACCAGAAGGCGGCCAGGGCCGGACGGTCCAGCAGCGCGGAAAAGGCCCGGCGGCCTGCCCGCTCCAACTCGTCCAGCGCATGCGCGGGCAATAGGGCGGGTGGGGGGAAATCGCGCAGGAAATCCTCCAGCGCGGCATGGATCGCCGTGCCGCGATCAGCAACACCCGGCTGCATGTCCAGATCGTCCAGCGGGTAAAGCTTCAGGATATCGCGGGCGAAGACGGCATAGGGATCGCGGCGCAGCCGCTCGATTCCGCTAACCGAAAGCTCTCTGGGCCGCATGGCCAGGGCCGGGCGCGGCGCGGGGGCGGGCATATCCACCCGGACCCCGCCGGTATCGCGCAGCAGGCGCGCCCAGTCCAAAGGCTGGCGCAGCGGTTCGAACGCGCCCACCAGCCCGGCCGCCTTCAGCACCACATCCAGGCGCACCAGGAAGCGCGACGGTTCCGTGGGCTGGCCGTCGATCTTTTCCGCCCGTGTCAGCACCACTTCCGGCGCGGCGAAGGCCTGGGCGAAGTCATGGGCCGCCTGACCGATCCGCCGTTCCGGTAAAGGCAGGCCGATCTGGCGGCGCATCGGGCGCGACAGCCAGGCATCGGGCTGCGCCTCCCCCGGCCAGACGCCTTCATTCAGCCCGCCCAGGATCATCAGATCGGCCCGCTGCAACCGGGCCTCCATCGGCCCCCAGATGAACAGGCGCGGATGGCTGCCCCAGGCCGGGCGCACGGACTGGCCGACCAGCGCCGCTTCGACCAGGGCCGGGAAACTTCGGGGCGGCACGCCCTCCAGCTCCGCCCCCGCCGCGCGGAAGCTATCCAGGAACCGGGCCAGCGCCTCCCCATCCTCACCGGCCCAGAGGGTTTCGGCACCCGTCCGGTCCGGACGGGCCGCCAGCGCTTCGGCCGTTTCGATCAGCGCCTCGGCAAGCTGCGTGGCGGGCCGTTCCGCCCCGTCCCAGATGGCCAGCAGCGGGGACAGCGCCGCATCCAGATCATCCAGAAAGCCTGCCCAGCTTTCCGGCGGTGCGGGCCTCTTACGTTCCGCCCTGTCGCGCACCAACGCAGCCAGGCTGGCGCGCAGGCCGGCGATACCGGGGGCGGGACGAACCCCGCGCAGCAGGTTCTTGTCCAGCGCCCGGGCAAGCTGGCGCGCCTGGGACGGGTCACGCCCCAGCGCGGTGAAAGGATGTTTCAGCAGCGCCAGAAGGGAAACCGGATGCAGCCCCGTCTCCACCACCTCCAGCACCAGCCGCAGGAAGGTTCCCGGCGGTGTGGACGATAGCGGCCGGCCGGCGGAATCATCGATAGCCAGGCCCCAGCGCGCCAGTTCCGCCGCCACCCGCCGGGCAAGGCCACGATCCGGCGTGACCAGGGCGGCAGTGCGTGCCGGCACCTCCAGCGCCTCACGCAGCAGGATGGCGATGGCGGCCGCTTCCTCCGCCTGGGTTCGGGCGGTGATGTGCGACAGCCCGATCAGGGCGGATGCATCGATCCGTCCGGCGATATCGACCCAGGCGGCGCTGGCATCGGCCGTGCGGAACACTTCGCGCGACAGGACAAGGCGGGCCGCGCCGGCTGGGCGGGCCGTTCCCGGCGCCCGTTCCGCCCTCGGCCAGTCCCGCACTGCGGTCCGGGCCATCCCCAGCGATTGCAGCAGCCGGGCCATGCCGTATTGCGGATGGGTTTCCTCGTGCAGGATTTCCGCCCAGCCCTCCTCATCCGTCGCAAGGTCGAGCCCAGGCAGGACCAGCCGCCCTTGCGGCAAACCGGCCACCACCCCCAGCAAGGCGGCGGTGGCGGGGATCGACCCCGTCGAACCAGCGGCGATCACCGGATGGTCGGGCGGGTTGCGCCGCCAGGCTTCCGCCTGGGCCGACAGAAGCCGGTTGCGGCGCTCCGCCGCGTCCAACGCGTCCCGCTCCCCCAGGATGGCGGGCCAGGCGCTGCTCAGGATATCCAGGAAGGTCAGGGTCAATTGCCAATGCTTGGCGAATTCTTCTGGTACCAGGCCGGCCAACCGGTCCAGCCCGATGGCCTGGGTCTGCATCTGGTCCAGCAATCCCGCCAATTCGCCGGCGAGGCGAAAGGCCTGGTCCGGCGTGCCCCCGCCCAGCGCATGACCGGCCTGGCCAACCAGCCGGGCCAGCAGCATCTGCCGCTGCATGCTGTCCATGGCCGGGGCGAGGTCGGCGGCACCGGCAAGCCCCACCTCCCCATCCAGCAACAGCGGGTCTTCTTCGATATCGCCCAGCGGGCTCATGCGCGGCAGCAGCATGGCCCGACCATTGCCCGCGCGCAGAAACGCCTCGCGCAGCGACCGGCAGGCACGCCTGTTCGGCAGCAGCACCAGCATGCGCGCCAGCGACAGGGGATCGCCATCCGCTTCAGCCAGCAGACCGGCGGCAAGCGCATCGGCGAAGGATCTGTCAGCCGATATGGAAAAGATGGTGGCTTCTGCGGCGGCAGCCATGCTGCCCATTCCCCCGGATGATTGCATCAGGGGCGGAGTCTGACCGATTCGAGCGGCCGGGACGAGGCCGCGCTCGGCCCCCTCACCACTGGCAAAAACCTATTTGGAACCCCACATCAAAATCTGGCCAAAAACCGCGAGGCCAAGCGCCATCACCACCCAATGCACGATTTCCGTCGGGAACAGCATCACGGCAGCATAGACGAGGATGGCAATAAGCCCAACCAGCACCAGCAGCACCGGCTTTACCGCTTCGGTAAAGCCCTCTTCCCGAACCTCGTTCTCTTCCATCATACCAACTCCCTCTGGGAACCTTGCCTGTATGCATCTATCCGCCAAAGTCCGAAACGCGACCATGATCCAGGTCAATTCCACAAACCTGGGCGCAGGCGGAACCATACCTTTTCGAAAGGCATAAACTAAAAATTAGGGATGCCTCATGTATTCGATGTCGAAACAAAAACCCGCCATGCGCGTATAAGGCTTGCCAGACGAACAGGAAGACGGTAGCGTCCCTAATCAACCTATGACAGAAATTGAAGAGATGACTCCGCGCGAAAAGGAAGGTCTCGGTCGTGTTGCCCGAGGGGAAGAGGTGGACTCCGACACCGCCTCCCAATTGGCACGGCGCGGTCTGGTCTGGCGTACCGGATGGGGCAAGCTGGCGCTGAGCCAGGCTGGGGTCTCGGCCCTGCACGACATTCGTGCCGCGGGCAATCCCTGACGGGGTCATCAAACACCATGCACGCGATCCAGCGGATGGATCGGGCGGCGGACATGCCGGAACGGCAGGGTGGAACGGCTGGGTTTGGCGAGGGCGCCGGAATCGCAAATCAGCACGGCATGGGCCAGCGGTTCGAAAGCAGCGCGGAAATGCTGCATGGATTTCAGCGCAACAATGGATTTCCCGGCCGGATCGATGCCGAAGGCGGCAAAGTTCACCCGATCGAGAATCTGCATATTGTGGCTGGTCACCAGAATGTCGACGCCACCCACCCGGAAAACCACTGTCGGACCGAAGCTCTTGCTCAGGCCCTGATACATCGGGCCTTCGAAAACATGCGCCTCGTCATACAGGCCCATGATGCGGCCGGTCAGAACCAGCGGCCCGCCGCCCATGGCGGCATCCTGTTTCCCGCCCAGGGGAAGGGTCAGTTCCGCGCCCACCGCATGACCATGCAGCACGGATGCCGCCTGCGGATCGCATAGCGCGCCGAAACAGGCATTTTCCACCTTCGCATCCAGCATCGCGGCCAGCAGATTGGTCGCATCGCCATAGCCGCCGGCACCGGGATTGTCGGCATAATCGGCAATGATCACCGGCTTGCCATGGCCGCGCAGCCCCTGCGCCTTCGCCACTGCCTGGGCCGGGGTCAGATAGGTATTGCTGACCACATCCCGGCTGTTCCAGATCGCCAACGCCATTTCGGCCGCGATAGCGCGGGCCCGGTCCTCCGCGTCCAGATCGTAGGTCACGGTGACCGACGGGCCGACATAGGGCGTATCGGCCAGCGCAAAGCCCGCATTCAGGCTGACCGCCAGGATTCCCGGCTCGCCTTCGCAGGCTCGTGCCTTTTCGATCAGCCCGGGCATCGGCCCCGTATCGGTCCGTCCACCATCCAGCCCTTCCAGTTGCGGCGGTTGCATACGCAGGGTGCGGGGCCGGATGCGCCCTGGCATGGCCTGGTGCAGAAGGCGCCCTGCATGGCGGGCCGTCTCGCGCATATCCACATGCGGATAGGTCTTGTAGGAAACAAGGCTATCCGCCAGTTCTGCCATCTCCGGGCTGACATTGGCGTGCAGATCCAGTGTCATGGCGATGGGTACGTCCCTGCCGACCACGGCGCGCAGCCTGCGCAGAATCTCCCCCTCCGCATCCAGATGGCCTTCCGCCACCATGGCGCCATGCAGGGACAGGGCAATCCCGTCCCAGGGTCCCAGCGCCCGGGCAGCGTGCAGGATCAACCCGGCATAGCGCTCAAACGCCTCGGCCGTCACGGTACCGCCGGGATTGGCGCTGGCAACCACCGTCGGCACCAGATCCCAGCCGAATTCCGCCGCGCAATCAAAGAACCCCGCCTGCTCATGGTTCACATCGCGGAATCGCGCTGCAATCTCGTCGCCCGTCACCGCGAAATAGGCTTCAAAGGCCGCAATACCTGTGGGAACAAGACTGAAGGTATTGGTCTCGTGATTGAAATCGCCCATCAGAACCCGCGCCATGTCTCTCTTCTTCCTTGAGTTCCCGGCGAGGAGCGGCCGCCCTGCCTGATCCTGATCCTGGCGCGATCCAGCCAACTCGGCAAGCCGCCGGGAAGATTGTCACAATACACGACTTGTAATTGCGACTGATTTGCAGTATCGCAAACTCCTTCGCACCTATGTCCACCGAATGCAGACAGGAGTTTGCCATGCCGAAAGCCCGCATCCATGCGGCGGTCCTGGCGGGCGCGCTTGCCCTTTCCGGGGCGGTTCATGCGCAGCCCGCGGCGGAAGCCGTTCTCGACAACTACGCCAATATTGCGCTGGCCGGCTACACTGACAGCCTGACGACGGCCGAAGCGTTGGACAAGGCCATCGACGCGCTGGTGGCCAAGCCATCCGCCGCGACGTTGAAGGCCGCCCGCGAAGCCTGGCTGGCCGCCCGCGCGCCCTACCAGCAGACGGAAGCCTTCCGTTTCGGCAATGCGATGGTCGATGATTGGGAAGGCAAGGTGAATGCCTGGCCGCTGGATGAAGGCCTGATCGACTATGTCGATGCCGGCTACGGCAAGGAATCGGATGAAAATCCGCTCTACACCGCCAACATCATCGCGAACAAGACGCTGAAGGTGAATGGCAAGGATGTCGACGCCGCCAAGATCACCCCGGCGCTGCTGGCCGAAACCCTGCAGGAAGCCGATGGGGTGGAATCGAATGTCGCCACCGGCTATCACGCCATCGAATTCCTGCTCTGGGGCCAGGATCTGAACGGCACCGGTCCGGGTGCCGGCAAGCGTCCCGCCAGCGATTTCGATACCAAGGCCTGCACCGGCGGCAATTGCGACCGGCGTGTGGACTATCTGCAGGCCGCCACCGATCTGCTGATCGCCGATCTGAAGGATATGGTTGCCGCCTGGGGCAAGGATGGGGAGGCGCGCAAGGCGCTGCTGGCCGATCCGAAGGCCGGGCTGTCGGCCATGCTGACGGGCATGGGTTCGCTGTCCTATGGCGAGCTGGCGGGCGAGCGCATGAAGCTCGGCCTCTTGCTGCATGATCCGGAAGAAGAGCATGACTGCTTCTCCGACAACACGCACAACTCCCACTACTATGACGGCGTGGGCATTCGCAATGTCTATACCGGCAGCTACAAGACCGTCGCAGGCAAGACCGTTTCCGGCCCGTCCCTGTCGGATCTGGTGAAGGCCGCCGACCCGGCTTTGGACAAGGAACTGTCGGCCAAGCTCGACACCTCCGTCGCCGCCTTGGGCAAGATCAAGGAAGCGGCCGAGAAGAACGGCGAAGCCTATGACCAGCAGATCGGCGAAGGCAATGCGGTGGGCAACGCCCGCGTGCAGGCCGCCATCGACGCGCTGATCGACCAGACCCGCTCGGTGGAGCGCGTGGTGGCGAAGCTCGACCTGGGCAATGTGACCATCGAAGGCTCCGACAGCCTGGATAACGAAGGCGCCGTCTTCAAGTAAGACCCGCCCCCGGTTGGCAAATGCCAGCCAGATGCACTAAGGCTGGGCGGGGGTTCGAAAGCGACCCCCGCCCAAGTCGTTCAGGAATACTACAATTGTCTTGTTCTCCATCCATGCGCACGGGCATCGGTTTTGGATTGGTCGCCGCGCTGCTCGGTTCCGCAGCCTTCAGCGCGGAAACAGCGCGCCCTGACCTTACGCCGGATGATCTGACGCGGGTCCGTTCGGTTACTGCCCCACCCACCGATTTCTCCAAGCCACAAGCTTTCGAGATGATGGCCGGCGGAGCCGGCACGAACCGCAGCCGGCTGAACGGGCCGGATGCCTTTTCCCAATTCTCCGCCAATCTGGGGTTCGAGGGCGAGCGCGATTTCCGCCTGGGCAATGCACTGTTCCAGAAGCTGTGGGTCGCCGCCCCCTCCTCAACCCAGGCATCCGACGGGCTCGGCCCGCTCTACAGCGCGCGGGCCTGCCAAAGCTGTCATCCGCGCGACGGTCGCGGACATCCGCCAGGGCCGGATTCCTCCAACGCGATCTCGATGGTGTTTCACCTCTCCGTCCCGCCGCGCAAGGATCAGGATCGCGCGGCGCTGGCCGAAAAGCACATTCAGGCCGTGCCGGAACCGCATTACGGTCTGCAATTGCAGGAATTCGCCGTGCCCGGCCTGCCCGCCGAAGGCCGCATCGCGATTGATTACGAGGAGATCGAGCTAGAGCTGGCGGGAGGAGAGCGCGCAACGCTGCGCCGCCCCCGCTACCACATCGCCGACCTGGGCTATGGCCCGCTTGCCCCGGGCGTCATGATCTCACCGCGCATCGCACCCGCCACGCTGGGGCTGGGCCTGCTGGAAGCGATCCATCCCGAGGACATTCTGGCCCATGCCGATCCGGAAGACCGGGATGGCGATGGCATATCCGGCCGCGCGCCCATGGTGCGCGACCCGCAGAGCGGCCAGATCATGCTGGGCCGCTTCGGCTGGAAGGCGACGGCCCCCAGCATACGCGCCCAGACGGCCAATGCCTTCGCCATCGATCTGGGCCTGTCCACACCCGACCTTGATCTGCCGCAGGGGGATTGCACCCCGGCGCAGACCTCCTGCCTTGCCCTGCCGAATGGGGAGCAGGAACGCCTGGGCGGGGGGGAAGCGCCGGAAACCGTGCTGCAACTGGTCAGCCATTATACCGCCAATCTGGCCGTGCCCGCCCGACGCGATGCAGCCGATCCACAGGTTCTACGCGGCAAGCAGACCTTTTTCGCGGCGGGCTGCGCCGCCTGCCACCGGCCATCCCATGTCACGCGCAGGGATGCCGCCCAGCCGGAACATGCCTTCCAACTGATCTGGCCTTACAGCGACCTTCTGCTGCACGACATGGGCGAAGGGCTGGCCGACAACCGGCCCGTGGGCGATGCCTCCGGCCGGGAATGGCGTACCCCGCCGCTCTGGGGCATCGGGCTGACGCGACAGGTCAGCGGCCATACTTTCTTCTTGCATGACGGCCGCGCCAGGGGCCTTCTGGAGGCCATTCTCTGGCATGGTGGGGAGGCTTCGGCCGCCCGCGATGCCGTCATCATCATGACGCCCGAGACCCGCGCCGACCTGATCCGCTTTCTGGAGTCCCTGTAATATGCGCTGGATCGCCCTTGCCCTGACCCTGACCGCCCTGGCTTTGCCCCTGTCCGCCCCCGCGCAGGAGGGGGAGACACAGGCCATGTCCCCACCCGATCCGGAATCCTTCCGGCCCGTGGTGGCCGCCGTCGTGGACGGGGTCATCCTGCCGGATCATGCCGGTTTCACCCAGGCGGCAACAGGCTTCGCCCGCGCCATGCCGGCCTTTTGCGAAAACCCCTCCCCCGATGATCTGTCCATCACCAAGGGCGAATTCGCCCGGCTGGTCATGGCCTGGTCGCGGGTGGAAATCTGGCGCATGGGCCCGGCCTTGTCCGACAATCGGCATGACCGGCTGTATTACTGGCCCGACCGGGGTGGGCGTGGCCTGCGCCAGGTCGAGGCGCTGCTGCAATCCGACGACGACAAGGCGACCGACCCGGAGGCGCTCTATGCCGGCAGCGTCGCGCTGCAGGGCATTCCAGCACTGGATTATCTGCTATCCGGCGACGGGGCGCAGGTGCTGACCGAGCAGGACGGCATCCGGCGTTGCCATTTCGCCTCCGCCATCGCCCAGGTCGTAGCGCGCAATGCCGAAGCGTTGCAGGCCGACTGGCAGGGGCCAAAAGGCTATGGCGCGCTGATGCGCGACAGTGGGTCCGCCAACGCGGTCTATCGTAATCCGGGCGAGGCGATGCGCGAAATCCTGACCCGCGCGGCCGAGGCGGTACAGGTGGTGCGCGAACGCAAGCTGATCCCGGCCCTGGGTGACGGGCCGGCCGCAGCACGACCGAAGCTGGCACCGCTCTGGCGCTCCGATCTCGTCATCCCGGCCGTATTGTCGGAGCTGGAAGCGGTCGCCGCCCTGCTGGAAGCCGGACGCCTGCCCGCGCTGCCGGCCATGGGCAGCATGCAGGCCTGGGTCAGCGGCACCCGCTTCGACCTGCGCCAGGCCATGCAGGCGATTACAAGGGCCACGGATGGCGCGCCGTCCTGGGAGCAGGTGCTGACCGATCCCGCCCGCCACAAGCTGCTGTCCTATGCGGTTATTCCGCTGTCTTCGGCCGAAAAGCGGTTGGGATTCGAACTTCCGTCCATGCTGGGAATGGTGGCAGGTTTCAATGCGCTTGATGGGGATTGATCGCCGCCGGGTCATGCTCGCCCTGGCGGCCACGGCAACTACCGGCCTGCTACCGCGCTGGTCGCATGCCGAAACACCCGACCGGCCGGTGCTGCTGACCTCGGCGGCCCAGATTCAGGGCGGCTATGTCGCCGCCGGCCTGACCAATACCGGCGCGGTCGCCTGGACCTTGGCCTTGCCCAAGCGGGGCCATGGCGGGGCGGTCAATGCCAAGGGCGATCTGGGCGTGATCTTCGCCCGCCGCCCGCGCCGCTTCGCCGTGGCGATGGACCCGCGCACGGGCCGAAAGATCGCGGAGTTCGAGACACCGGACGGCCGTCATTTTCAGGGCCACGGCATCTTCGACCCGCAGGACCGAATCCTGATCGCCACCGAAAATGCTTATGAGGAAGAGCGCGGCGTGCTCGGCCTCTACGATTCGCGGGACAATTTCCGGCGCATCGGGGAATGGGATGCGGGCGGGCTCGACCCGCATGATCTGGTGCCGATCCAGGGCGGCAGGCGCATCGCCGTGACGCTGGGTGGCATCCTGACCCATCCCGATTATCCGCGCGCCAAGCTCAATCTGGATGATATGCGCCCCGGCCTCTCCATCCTGGACATGGATGGCCGCATCGTCAGCATCCATACTCCGGAACCCCAATACGCGCAGTTGTCCATTCGCCATCTGGCGGAAGCGGCGGACGGCACGATCTGGTTCGGCTGCCAGTATGAAGGCGATGGCCGCGATTCCGTGCCGCTGCTGGGCGTGGTACAGCCGGGCATTGACGGCATATCCTGGGTTCGACCGGATCGGAACGCGGAACAGGCGCTGCGACAGTATGTGGGCTCGGTCGCCGCCTGTCGGGAAACCGGGCTGGTCGCAATCTCCTCCCCCCGGGGTGGGCATTGCCTGATCTTCGATGCTGCAGGCCGGGCATTGCTGGCGGACTGGCCGGTGGGCGATGTCTGCGGCCTGGCGGCGCGCGGCCCCGACCTGCTGGCCAGCGACGGCCAGGGCCGGCTATGGCGCGACGGAATGGAAATCGCCAACGCGCCCAACCTGCGCTTCGACAACCACATGGTGGCCCTGCCGGTATAACTCGGCGCGCTCAATACCCCGGTCGCGCCTGCCCCGGCCAGTCTATGCCGAACCGGTCCCGCAGGGCAGCCTCGCCCTTGCGGGTGACCAAAATGGCGCGCGTGCCGTCCTGCCGGCGCACCCAGCCCTCCCGCAGGCCATGGGTGCAGAGCGCCGCTCCGACCGCGCCTGCCAGATGCGGCCGACGTTCGCTCCAATCCAGGCAGGGGCGACAGAGCACCCGACGGCGCCCGGGCTTTCCCGCAGCCGGGTCGATGCCCAGCCCGGCCAGGAAATCCTGCCCGGCCGGGGTGATGGAACCGGCATCCTCCTCGAACTCCACCAAGCCGCGCGCCAGCATGGCATCGCCAATGGCCACCCCCAGCCGCCCGGCCAGATGGTCATAGCAGGTGCGCGCCAGGCGCAGGGCCTGCTCCCTCGGCCCGGTCGTGATCCTGCGGGTCGGGGCTTGGCCCGTCACGGCGGCCACCTGCATGATGCCTTCCAGCATGCGCGCGATGATGGGCGCGGCAAGCCGGAAATAGCGATGCCTGCCCTGCTTCTCCACCGCCAGGAAGCCGGCTTCGACCAGCCGGGACAGATGCCCGCTCACCGTCTGGGGTGTGATCCCGGCGGCCAGCGCCAGCTCGCCCGCGCTCAGCGCCCGCCCATCCATCAGCGCATGCAGCATGACGGCGCGGGCAGGATCGCCCATCAGGCTCGCCAGTTCGGTAAATCGTGCCGTGCTGCCCATGCCTTGCCACTCCGCCCTTGTTCCTGCCGCCCAATCTGCCTCGGCCCGGCCCGGGAATGCTACGGCCTGGGCCGAAGCATCCGGGCACCGCCAAGCGGCATCATTGCGATATCGACCCGCTGCCACCGCAAGGAGGATATCATGCCCGACAGCATCACGACCGGCCTGGAGATTCTGCATGATCTGTGGGGTCATCTCGGCCGACAGGCCCGGCTTTGGCATCGGCGCGCGGCAACAAGGCGACAGCTGTCGCGATTGGATGATCGGGCGTTGGCCGATATCGGGATTTCCCGCCAGGCGGCGCAGGAAGAAACCGCCCGCCCCTTCTATCGTGGCCTTTAGACTTTCGAAGTCGGGAAAGCTCTGCTATCACCCCATACGGCGTCCCCGTAGCTCAGCTGGATAGAGCACAGGATTCCTAATCCTGGGGCCGTGGGTTCGAATCCCGCCGGGGACACCATCTACCCTGCCTGCCACTGACTCACAACGCGACGATTCTATCGATGGTTGACCGGTCGGGCAAGCCTTGAGCAGGGGGATGTTGTAGCGCGCCAACCGATCTTGCAGCGGGCGACACTGGTTTTTGCAGCAAAATAACGAGGCGGGAATCACCGCCTGAGGGCCTTCTGAGGTGTTGCGCAGAGGCTTTATATTCGTCAGCGATACGATCAACTCGCAGCGGCCGGTATGAAGAAGTTGGCATCACCCCGGAACGCCTGATCACAGAGAGCCGCGCCCTGCGCCTTCTCTACGATCACGCCCGGCGACCGATCCACGCCGACCATGAATCTGATGCGGTGACCGTCGAATTGGCGAACACCCAGGGCCGTGCTGTACTTGAGTGGCAGGTTGACATCGCCATCCAGGGCAATCTCGACGATAACCTGCCGAGCCCAACCATATTGGTCCGCCTGATACGGGTAAGCGTCCGTAACGTGGATTTTGGCGGTGACGACATCCTTTGCCGCGGACACTAGCCCCGGACAGGTTTTCGTCAGGATGCTGGCCGCACGCTGGGCCACGGCCTTGTCTGCCTGCGAGGTATTGGCGGCCAGATCCAGCTCAAGCTTTGGAGCCGGCCCCCTTATGGCCCATCCGGCGAAGCCTGCCGCGATCAGCACCACCCCAAGCACAGCAAGACGCACCAAAGCCGAAGCACCAGACATATCCAAACCCTCCCATCATGATCACCCCGATCCTTCCAGCAGCGTTACAACCGGGGCAATGTCTAAACGGCAGGACGCGTTAGACAGCACCCGGCGAAGGTCACTCCGGCACTGGCCAGGTGATGGCCGTGGCGGCCTGGATCGCTTCCGCGTTGGATGCCGCGGCGACCGCCGCCTTGGCCCCCAGGCGCAGCGCCTCAATCGCCGCTGCCACCTTCGCCCAGGCAGCATCCAGGCCCTGCATCACGGCAACGACGCCCGCCAGATCGGGTGCCGTGATCCCCATGTCGGCCGCCAGGACCGGATAGTCCGCAGGGTCTGGCTCGCCCGATGCTGCAACAATTGCCGCATAGCGCCGCGCCTCGTCTGATTTGCGCTGATAGACCAGCGCCCTGGGGCGGGTTCCACAGCCCTTCCAGGGCCAATCCCTCGCCATCGGGGAGGTTTTGCGGGATGTGGCTCGCGAGATCCTCGACATCGAGGACGCGGGCAACGCTCCGGACTTGGCCGAAACGATCCGGGCGCGCTTCCTGCCTGGGCTGGAACCGGACACGCTGGAACGGGCCTTGTCCCGGCGCGGGCGGGACGCTTTGCATGCCCTGGCCTATGTCGCGGCACTAACCCAGACCCGCACGGTCAAGCCCGTGCGGTCGCCTGCCGGATTGTTCCTTCAGGTGGCCTGGCATACCGGCCAGGACCCGGCCCTTCAATTCGTGGAGATCCTTGCCGCGCGGCGAAGGCTGACCGCGCCGCCCGCCGCGCCGCTTCCCCCAGCCGGGCGGCCGGCTGGCGATGAACTTGCCGCAGCCAGGGCCTAGCTATCCTCCCTGCCGCCAACCCAGCGGGCGGAAGCTCGCCGGACACACGAAACCCGCATGCTGCCTCATGAGCGCCTGGGGGACTGGCCTGTCCGGGCCTGGAGAGCGGCCGGCAGACCGCAGCCGCTTGGCGGCCAGGTCGCTTTGCCCGGGCCAGCATCGGAATCAGGATCGCCCCGGGCTGATCGGGATGGGCTGTCATGACCGGCCGGGCGCGATCACACCCATTGAGCCGGGGCAGGTCTTCCTTTGGGGGCCAGGCTCTCCGCTGTCCGGTTCGTTTCTGTCCGCTGCGATCTGACGACGGGCGGGTTCGGCGACGGCCCTTGTGCTGCGCCGGGGCCTCAACCTGCCAAGACGGTTTCCCGCGAAAGGCGCGGGACCCTCCGTCTTTCGGTTGCGCCTGCACCCTATGCCCGCCGTCCGGGCAATCGCATCGAAACGAACCCCAGGCCAAGGAGCCTACCCATGTTTCAGGAAATGACCTTCAGCTTCATCGGTTTCGTCGGCAGCGCCAAGACCGTGGCTTCCGAAAGACAATCGGATTTGAAAACCCAAGCCAATCCCCTGATCAGGCGGATCCCTAACTTAGATTCCGCTGGAAAAATGCCACTAGCTCGGCATTGAAGTCCCGATGGAAGGCGGCCCGGTCGAAGCCCGGCGCATCGATGCACGGCTCTAAAGACATCATGGCCTTCGGACACATCGTCAGGAATGACAGATGGACGGCATTGGGTGCCATGCGGAACTCTACCCTGCCCCCCAGCATCTGTGCCAATCTTGCCACATCCTTCGGCGACGCGCCGTTTCCCCCTCCCAGCTCCGATCCCCAAAGCTGAAGGGGAATCGTCACGTCCTGCACGCTTTCGGGCGTCTGAAAGACTACGCTGAGCGGGTCTGCGACCACCATCGCCCTGATGCGGGGATCATGCGTTAGCGTCAGGGGCAGAGATGGGCGTTGCGGAGACGTCGCCTGATCGCAGTCGACTGCCTTGGGGTCGGCGCAACGCGCCTGTAGTTTGCTGAAATCCGGCTCTGTCCCGGCAAGCACAAGACCGGTATAGCCGCCCTGAGAGAAGCCATAGAAGCCGATCCGTTGCGGGTCGATCCTGGCGGCATCCGGGAAAGCGAAGAGCATGAAATCAATGGTTCGTTTGATGTCGTCGGGCCGTGCGACAAGCGCGCCCAAGCCATTCGCGCGGCTCATATCAGCATAGTTCGCATGGGGATGATTGATGGCGACCACCAGCATCCCGGAATCCGCCAAAGCTTCGGCCGTATCATGATGACCAAAGTACCAACCGCCATATCCGTGCGAGAGGATCACCAGCGGCAGGCTTCCTCCGGCAATCGGACAATCCGGAACCGCAAGAACCGTGAAGGATCTGATCTGAACCTCTTCCGGCGGCTTGGCACAAGGCGACCACATCGCCGCATCGATCGCCGGGCCATCCGGACCGCCGGGGATGCGGAGATATTGCAGGCCCGCCGCCTGCGCACTTGACATGGCAAGAAGGAAAGCGGCGGCACAGGCCAGAAATATCCGTGTCATAGGTGAGACTCCGTTCCGGCAGAGGGATGGGAATGCTCGGCATCTCGCTACGCAGTTCTGCCCGAAAGCGCATAACTCCGCGGTGCCAATCAACTATCTTGCATTAACTGGTACCATGCTATAAACAGTTCGTAAACAATGGAATGGACATGGTTGACACGATCCAAATTCAACTGCGGAAAGGCGCGCTTGATCTGTGCGTGCTGGCCGTTCTGTCACGCGGTGAGAGCTATGGCTATGAGATCGCCGCCACCCTGGTTGCGGCTGTCGGCATGGGTGAGGGGACCATCTATCCCCTCATGCGCCGGATGCAGAATGATGGGCTTGTCGCCACGCGTCTGGTCGAATCCAGCAGCGGGCCACCGCGCAAATACTACCGGCTGACGCCACTTGGCCTGACCGCTTTCGAAGCGCATCGCAAGGATTGGCGTGCCTTTGCGGCCGCCGTCGACACCCTGCTTGAGGATTTGCCATGATCAAGGACGCTTTTCTGAACGCGCTGCGGCGTGGACTTGCCGGTCTTCCGAGCGATGAGATCGAGGAGATCCTGTCGGACTATGCCGCCCATTTCGTCGAATCCGAACATCGGGGTCGCAGCGAGGCCTCGGTTGTATCGGCGTTTGGCGATCCTGCGCGGATCGCGCGGGAGTTGAAGGCCGACATCGGATTGAAGCGCCTTGAATCGCATTGGAGCGTCCCGAACCTTATCACCGCCGCCATGGCATTGGCGGGATTGGCCATCCTTGATCTGTTGTTCCTGATGCCCTTGCTGATCCTGGCAATTCTGCTGGCGGCAGGGTTTGCGGCCGGGTTGCTGGCGATCGGGGCAACCGGATTGAATGTGCTTGTCACGCCTTTGCTTGGCAGCCCCGACGATACACTGCCGGCTCTGCTGGGCCGCCTGTGTATCGGCGCCGGACTTGTCAGCGGCTTTGTCGGCGGCGGCGCCGTGCTGATCCTGGGGCTGAAGGCCGGCACCGGCATGCTTGGCAGATATGCCCGTTTGCACTTCCGCCTGGCCAGGCCGGACCGGCTCGGTAACTGAGCAATTCAGCCAAATTCATCGAAAGGACGAAAGATGAGCCGCAGATTGACAATGGTAGCAACCGGCGGATTGATCGGTGCTGCCGCCTTTCTGGCACTGGGAACCGCTGTTTCCGGGTCCGGATGGTTCAGCAGGCTGTATCTGTGGAATGCAGGATCGATCTGCACACCTGCCGCCGTTACGCAGCAGCAGATTACGCAGCCTTTCGCTGCAGGAAATCGGCTGATCATCGACCTGCCCGCCTCCGTGCGATATCAGCCGGCGGAAAAGGCAGAGATGGTGGTCAGCGGCGATTCCGCGCTGATCGATCACGTGCACATCGAATCCGGCAGGCTGAGCCTGGATTGCGCGCCCGGCCTGTCCGCACCGCAGCTTGATGTCCAGCTATCGGGACCGGCCATTACCCGATGGGATGTGCTCGGCAGCAGCGACCTGACCCTGGCGCAGATCAACCAGCCGGAGCTTGAGGTGAACATCCAGGGCAGTGGGAATGCTTCCGCGACCGGCAGCGCGGACAAAGTCAACCTCAGCATCTCCGGCTCCAGCGAAGTCCGGTTCAAGGATCTGATCGCGCACTCGGTGATTGTGCGTATCCGTGGCAGCAGCGATGTAAGAGTAACCGCGCAAGCCGACGCGGAAGTTTACATTTCCGGCGACGGCTTGGTCGAAGTGTCGGGGAACCCGACGATGCGACGCGCGGAGATCGAGGGCAATGGCAACATCGTGCAGATACCGTGAGCAAGAAGCACATCTGTTCGCCTGACTTAGGGCGGGAAATGGCGCCTTCCGGCATGCCTATGCCGTGTTCAATTCCGAGCTGTTCGCCGACACCCTGCCCGATTGCCTGATCACCATGCAGCGCCAGGCCCATTGCTGCGGCTATTTCAGAGCCGATCAGTTCACCAGCCCGAACGGGCAAGCGACCACCGACGAAATCGCCATCAATCCGCACTATCTCACCACGCTTGGGGTGCTGCATGGCCTGCAAACCCTGGTGCATGAGATGGTGCATCTCTGGCAGCATCACCACGGCAATCCCGGCCGGGGGCGCTATCGCAATGCCGAATGGGCCGCGAAGATGGAGAGCATCGGCCTGATGCCATCCAGCACCGGCGAGCCGGGTGGCAAGCGTACCGGCGACCGCATGTCGGATTATCCCATCCCAGGCGGGCGGTTCGAGAAGGTGGCGGAGATCCTGCTCGCCACTGCCTTCCAAATCCCCTGGGTGGATCGCCACTTGCCCGGCACAGGCCAAGCCGGAACCGAAGAGGGCGAGACCGGCGACGGAGAGGCCGCCGCGAAACCGAAAAGCAAAATCAAATACACCCATGCCTGCGAGCAGAGCGGGGAAGCGAATCTCTGGGGAAAACCAGATTTGGCAGTGGCTTGTGCCCATTGCGGCCAGCGATACGAACCGGCGGACACCACACCGTGACACCGCGATTTTGTATCGTACGATCCAGCATATTGGATCGTACGATACAATTTCAGGCAGCCATCCAGCGCCACCTCAGTCGCGATTCAGAATCTTCGTCTGGTAGAAGAGAGGGCGCCCCCGCAGCGCGACGGACAGAAAATTCAGGACCGCCAGCGCGATCCGTAGAAGGATTGTCAACACGACGATGTTGACGGCCAGCGGCACACTCTCGAACACAAATCCTAGGACGACACCAACTACCATGACCAAGATCATGATAGCATTGTACTGCGCATACCAGATCATAACAAAACCCCCGTTAATCGAACACTCGCGCAGGTAATCACACCGACCACCACACAATCAATACGAATAATTTTATTAAAAAATAATTGAATAGGATGTGTTCGATAGTATGCGCATCGTCCCTTCTGTATCGTACCATCCAGTTTCAGGCGGCTGACTTCTGGAACCGAAGCGCCGGCCAGTCATCATGGATGTGGCAATAGAGCCGCACCCAGCCATCCGGCTTCAACACAAACCGGAGCTCTTCGCCGCTTCTTTGCGAGGGGATCGGCGTCAGGTCGATCCGTTCCACGATCTGCTTCAGAAATCGTCGGATTGGTGCTGCGAAACGCGGATCTTCGATATGGCGCGCGGCCAGCGTCAGAGCGTCCGCCAGACGCCGCTTGATTGAGGCTTCCGAGACATTCACGGCCGGCAGGACGGGCAGGTCGGACAGGCGCTCAATCTCCGATTCCATTTCCGCCACACGCCGGAACACCGATTTCATCGGGACGCCATTCTCGATGGCATCCAGCAGCCTTTCCTTTTTGGATCGAAGCGACCGGATTTGCGCCTCCTGCCGCTTTCGCCGCTCGATCTCCTCGCGGAACAGGTCGGTAAGCCGGCCCTTGAGCCCGGTTTCGCCTCGCAGGGCAGAAACCAGATGCGCAAACATCCGTTCCCCGATCACCGTCTCGGAGGTGCCCCTGGCATTGCTGCAAGACCGGGTGCGCCGAAAGGCTTCGCAGATATAGCGACCCTGCGCTGGGTCGACTGGTTCAACAACCACCGCCTGTTCGGCCCCATCGGGCACATCCCGCCCGCAGAGGCCGAAGCCAACTACTATGCAGCCAAAAAGACCCTCGATATGGTCGCATGACTCAAATGAAACCGCCTCCGGAAAACCCGGGACGGTTCAATCGCTGATTTTCTGGCGGATGTGAACCGCATACGAGGTGACCTATGAGCAAGAATGTCAAAGTCCATATCGGTACACCGGAAGACATGGGGAAGCGCTTTATCGAGGCCTGGCACCGTGCCGAGCGCGGCGAAGCCGTGGACGAGGCGCATGTCACCTTTCACGACCTGCCGTCGCTGCTGGCAGCGTTGACGCCGAAGCGGCTGGATCTTCTGCGCTATGTCCGCCATCACGAGGTGCGGAATGTCCGCACCCTGGCGGCCGATCTGCACCGCGACTACAAGAATGCGCACCGCGACGTGGAAGCGCTGAGCAAGATCGGCCTGCTTGATCGCTCAAACGATCAGGTCGTGGCCCCCTATGCGGAGGTGGACGCCAGATTCGTGCTTTAGTGGTAAAATAGTGCCATTCAAACCACGCCTTCTCGAAAGCGTTCTCAGGCTCTCTTGACTATGTTGTATCGCCCGACGGACCGCCTCTGTCGTCGTGGCATTCCCGTGTAGCACCTGGCCCATAGTGCCTCCCTCCATTCATGCGAGAAAATTGCACCATCAAAGCCTGGGATCAAACAACTAGATCAGCGACAGCGTTCGATGACCTGCCGCAGAAAGGCATCGCAGGCCTCCAACTGCGCGATCTCCACGAATTCATCGGGCTGATGGGCCTGGTCGATAGAGCCGGGACCAATCACCACCACAGCCATATCGGCCTGCTGAAACTGACCGGCTTCGGTGGCGAAGGGCACGACGCGCAGCGCATTGTCACCCGTGATGGCGCGCACGAAAAGTTCGGCTTCCGATTCCGCATCCAGGCGCAGACCGGGGGCTTGGCTCATCAGTTCCGTCACGATATCGCAGGCCGGATGGCGTGCGCGCATGCCCGGCAGCACGTCAGCGCGACACCATTCCTCGAATTCGGTGATGTAATCCAGCGCGCTTTCTTCCGGCAGATTGCGGATATCGCAGAAGAATTCCGCATGGCCCGCGATGATGTTCACCGCCGTGCCGCCCTGGAACAGCCCGACATGGATGCTGGTATAGGGCGGGTCGAACCGGCTGCCCGGCTGCGGCCGTACCGAGCGGGCGCGCGCCATCTGCTCCAGCTTCGCCACCAGCCGTGCCGCCACCATCACGGCGCTGACACCACGATGGGTCTGGCTGGAATGGGTTTCATAGCCTGTGACGGTAACCTTCAGCACCGTGATGCCCTTATGGGCCGATACGACCTTCATATCCGTCGGCTCACCCACAATCACCACGGACGGCTTGGGGCGGTCCCGGCCCAGCGTGGCGATCATGCCCGGTGCACCGAGGCAGCCCACCTCCTCGTCATAGGACATCGCGATATGCAGCGGCCGGGCAAGCGGGGCCGCCTGCATCTCCGGCACGGCCGCCAGGACGGAAGCCAGGAACCCCTTCATGTCGCAGCTGCCGCGCCCGTATAGGCGCCCGTCGCGCTCCGTCAACACGAAGGGATCAGTCGACCAGGCCTGGCCTTCCACCGGCACCACATCGCTATGGCCCGACAGCACCACACCGCCCGCCACATCCGGCCCGATCGTGGCGTAGAGATTGGCTTTCTTCCCATCGGGCGAGGGCAGAATGGCCGCGTCCACCCCATGCTCCGCCAGATAACCGCGCACCCAGTCGATCAGATCGCGATTGGAGCGCGAAGAGATACTGGAGAATCCGACCAGCTTTTCCAGGATCGCCCGGCTAGAGCGTGATGACATTAGATTGAATCCATTCTGTTTCTCGATTGGCGAGATGGCCCTGTGCGTGAAACGGGCGCAGAGCGATGCGGGGCATCGGGCAAGACCGTTTCGCCGCAGAACAACCGCCAATCGGAAACCCCCAAACCGGGGAAAAGGGGGGACGGGCAGTTCCGACCGATTTCGACGTTGCTCGTCCTCGAATATGCGTTGGCATGTCCTTCGTCCTCGCGCCTTGAACTCGGCCGGAACTGCTCCGTCAGAGTGCTTCCATCTAATGTCATCACGCTCTATTGCTAATCATCGCCTATTGCCTCCAGAAGCTCGGCGCCAGCAGGACCAGGATGGTGAACAGCTCCAGCCGGCCCAGCAGCATACCGAAAGACAGCAGCCATTTCGCCGTATCCGTGAGCGAGGAGAAATTGCCCGCCGGTCCGACGACCGGTCCCAGCCCCGGCCCGACATTGGAAATGGCGGTCGCCGCGGCCGAGGTCGCGGTCAGGAAGTCCAGCCCCGTGGCGGCCAATCCGATGGCAAGCAGACCGAAGCAGGAGATGAACAGGAAGAAGAAGCTCATCACCGATTCCGATACGCCCGCGGGAATGGGCCTGCCATTGTAATAGGACAGGAAGACGCCATGCGGCTGCAACAGCCGCTTCAACTGGTTGCGCGCCGTTTCGAACAGCACCTGCACCCGGAACACTTTCAGCCCACAGGTTGTCGATCCGGCGCAGCCGCCCAGAAACATCAGGAAGAAAAATACCGGCAGGGCGAAACTGCCCCACAGGCTGAAATCCACCGTGGCATAGCCGGTTCCGGTCATGATCGAGGTCGCGTTGAAGGCCGCATGGCGCATCGCCAGCAGAAATCCCCAGCCCTCCACCACCATCAGCTGGACCACCAGGATCGCCACGCCGCCACCCAGCAGGCCGAAGAACCAGTAGACCTGGCTGTCGCGCAACAGCGGCCGCCAGCTGCCGCGCAGCGCCTGCACATACAGAAGGAAGGGCAGCGACCCCAGAATCATGAAGACCGTGGAGGCGACATCGATCCAGGCATGGTCGTAATGGCCGATCGAGGCATCCTTGGTCGAGAAGCCGCCGGTCGCCATGGTTGTCATGGCATGGTTCATCGCATCGAACGGCCCCATGCCCAGCCCCCAATAGGCGATGGCACAGAACAGGGTCAGCAACAGATAGACGAACAGGATGGACCCGGCGATCTGGGCGGCGCGTGGCAGGGCCTTCTCGATCCGTTCGGCAAATTCCATACGAAACAGCTGCATGCCGCCGATCTGCAGCATCGGCAGGATGGAAATCGCCATGACCAGAATGCCGATACCCCCCAGCCATTGCAGCAAGGACCGCCAGAGCAGAATACCCGGCGGGGCATTGTCCAACCCGACGATCACAGTCGACCCTGTCGTGGTCAGGCCCGACATCGCCTCGAAAAACGCATCGGTATAGGACAGCTGCAATTCGGAAAACTGGAAAGGCAGGGCCGCGAAGGCCGGCATCGCCACCCAGGCCATGCTGGTCAGCAAAAAGGCCTGCCGCACCACCAGCCTGCGGCTGCCGGACATGTTGGTCAGCACCATGACTCCGCCGACGAACATGGTGAAGGCGCTGGACGCCAGGAAGACCCCTCCATCCTCGTGACCGGCGGCCAGATCCACCAGGGCCGGCAACACCATGGCCGCCGACAGGGTCAGCAGCAGGATGCCGGTAACGAGAAAGATCGGGCGGAAATCAAGCATGCGTGTGTCAACGGACCTCTGCCGGGTGATACCGGCACTCTAGCGATAGGTCGCAGCCGTGGCGAGATGCCGCCATCAGTTCCGCCAGAAGGCCGGCATGAACAGCACCAGGATGGTCACCAGTTCCAACCGACCGAGCAGCATGCCAATGATCATGATCCATTTCGCGGCATCACCAACCCCGGCAAAATTCCCGGCCGGTCCCACCTGCGGCCCCAGCCCCGGCCCGACATTGGCCAGCGCCGTCGCGGCCGAGGAGGTGGCGGCGATGAAATCCATGCCGGTCAGGCCAAGGCCCAGCGCCATCACAGCCCAGACCGCGATCCACAGCCCGACGAAACCCAAAACGGCCAGCGCCACCGAATCCTCCAGCGTGCGGCCGGCATAGCGCACCACCACCACCCGATGCGGCGAAATCGCGCGATTGAGCAGGATGGTCGCGAAGCGCAGCAAAATAGCCAGGCGGAACATCTTGAAGCCGCCGCTGGTCGATCCGGCACAGGCCCCCAGAAAGGTCAGAACGAAGAAAATGGTCGGCGCGAAGGCACCCCACAGCCCATAATCCTGGGTCACGAAACCCGTGGTGGTGATGATCGATATCACGTTGAACAGGGCCGGGCGGATGCTGCCCAGCGGATCGGCATCCGTCTGGATGACGCGCATCGCCACGATCGCGCACACTGCCGCCAGGATGACCGCCATCATCATCCTTGTCTGCGTGTCGCGGAAAAAGCAGGTCCAGTCCCCCGCCACGAAGCGCAGATAGAGCATGAAGGTCAAACCGCCGGAGATCATGCCGGCCATGGTCACCCATTCGACGGCGGCGGAGTTGAAGCCGCCGATGGAGGCATCGCGGGTACTGAATCCCCCTGTAGAAATCGTTGCCATCGCGTGGTTGATCGCTTCGAACGGCGTCATACCGCACAGCCATAACGCCACGGCGATCACCACGGTCAGCGTCAGATAGACCCGGGTGATACCCGCGGCGATCTGCCTTGCGCGCGGAAAAGCCTTTTCCGACAGGTCCGAGCTTTCGGTGTGGAAAAGCTGCATGCCGCCCACCTGCAGCAGCGGCAGAATGGCAATCGCCATCACGATCACACCGATACCGCCGATCCAGTGCAGGATGGAGCGCCAGAGCAGAATGCCCGGCGCTTCGCTATCCAACCCCACCATCACGGTAGCCCCGGTGGTAGTGATGCCCGACACCGCCTCGAATATCGTGTCGGTCAGGTCCAGATCAGCATGCGCGAACAGGAAGGGCAGCGCCCCGAACACCGGCAGCGCGCACCAGACGCTGGCCGTCAGCAGAAAGGCCTGGCGGCGGCGCAGCGCCGCATCTGGCCGTCCGGACCCCGCGATCATCAGCCCACCTGCGAACAGGGTGATCAATGCCCCGCCCAGGAAGCTCGGCCAGTCCGCGTTTTCGGCCGCAAGGTCGACCGCCATGGGAATCAGCATGGCCAGACCCAGCACGCACAGCATCAGACCTACGACATAGACCACCGGGCGGACCGACGGCATAGGGACCTCCCCCAACGAACAAGACTGCGCCAACCTATGCCGGGCAGCTTTCCATGGAAAGGCCTAGGGCCAATCGGCATTCAGGTTTCGGGGTTTGGCGCAAATCACGCTTCAAATCCTCAATGTCGATTGGCCCTTGCCTTCCGCCCGCGCAGACGGCACTACCGCAGACGCAAGGAGACGAACATGCATCGCCGTATCGCCGACCGTGCGCTCGAGCGCCTTTCGGGGGACAGATCGACCTATTTCGCGCGCGTGATCGACATCATCACCCGCGACCATGGTGGGCGCTCGGACCTGAACCTGGTCTATCTGATGCTGGCCTGCTGCATGGAAGCCGCCCCCATCTATCTGCCCGAAGGACGCTTCATCGGCGAATTGCTGAATTTCATCGACGAGCGCCGGACCGCCCTGTCGCGGATCCTGTTCGGCGCGGAATTCCTGGTGACCGGCCCGGCCGCTTTCACGTCGGAAGCCGATGCCCTGTCCGCCAGGCTTGCCGAGATCTGCCTGACCCTGTACCGGAAGGGGGAGATTGAGGATGACGAGCCCTCGCGCCTGACATTCACCTGGCCGCGCTATGCCGAACCCAGCCCCTATAAAGCCCCGGACAGCGATGAAGAGTAGAGCGTGCAGCGCTGGAAACTTCTGATCGAATATGACGGTACCCCCTTCGTGGGCTGGCAGCGCCAGGATAACGGCCCGTCCGTGCAGGCTGCGGTGGAGCGTGCCGTCGCCGCCTTCGCCCAGGAAGAACGGCTGGTGCAATGCGCCGGGCGCACCGATGCCGGTGTGCACGCCCTGGGGCAGATCGCCCATGTCGATATCGAAAAACCGGTTTCCGCGCTGAAACTGCGCGATGCCCTGAACCATCACCTGAAACCCGATCCGGTGGCCGTGCTGACGGTGGAAGCCGTTAGCCAGGATTTCCACGCACGGTTTTCCGCCACCGGCCGGGCCTATCTCTACCGCGTCCTCGACCGGCGGGCACCGCCGACCATTGAACGCGGCAAGGTCTGGCATACCGGTATAAGACTGGATGCCGACGCGATGCATGAAGCCGCACAGGCCCTGCTCGGCCGGCATGATTTCTCCAGCTTCCGCGCCTCGGAATGCCAGGCGGATTCGCCGATCCGCACCCTTGACAGGATCGCGGTTGCCCGCGTTGGCGAAGAACTGCACCTGACCATCGGTGCACGCTCTTTCCTGCATCACCAGGTGCGCAACATCATGGGCACGCTGGCCATGATCGGGCGGGGAAAACGGCCCGTCGGCTTCGCCGGCGATGTGCTGGCGGCCCGCGACCGGACCAGGGCCGGCCCCACGGCGCCGCCCGATGGCCTCTATCTGACGCAAGTCACCTATGACGAGGCGGAAGCGCTTAACGTCTTGAGTTCGTAATGGTTCGAAGTTATTGAACCATCTCCTCCCCGCGAACGGGGCGCGGAGGGATGGAGCATCTTGCCAAGGTGATCCAGCGGCCATCCTGCCGTGCTTCCGTTATTCGGATCGTTGATTATGAACAGCTCCAGAACGCGGGCCGCGCTCATCCTCGGCCTGTTGACCGCCATCGGTCCTTTCGCGATCGACATGTATCTGCCAACCCTGCCCATGATCGGGCAGTCGCTGGCAGCCGATACCGCGACGGTCCAGTTCAGCCTGATGGCTTTTCTGCTGCCCTTCGGCCTCTGCCAGTTGATCTATGGCCCGATCAGCGACCTTCTGGGCCGCAAGCGCCCGCTCTATTTCGGGCTGTGCCTGTTTGTGGTGGGCTCCATTGCCTGTGCCATCGCACCCAGCATCGAATGGCTGATCGCCGCCCGCTTCATACAGGGCGTGGGCGCCTGCGCCTCCATGGTGCTGCCGCGCGCGGTGGTGCGCGACCGCTTCACCGGCACGGATGCCACCAAGCTGATGACCACGATGATGCTGGTGTTCAGTGTGGCGCCGATCTTCGCGCCCCTGACCGGCAGCGTGCTGCTGCTGATCGGCGATTGGCGGCTGGTGTTCTGGACGGTGTCGGGTATCGGCCTGTTGGGTCTGGCGCTGGCCATCTTCGCGCTGGAAGAAACGCGCGGGCCGGAAGCGCGCGTCGGCGCCAGCCTGGGACGGGCTTTCGCCGCCTATGGCACGCTGCTGCGCGACGGGCGTTTCCTGGCGCTCAGCCTGATCGGCGGGTTCGGCGTGTCGGGCTTTTTCCTCTATCTCGCCAACGCGACCTTCGTGCTGCAGGAAGGCTATGGCCTGACGCCCATGCAGTTCGCGCTGATGTTCTCGCTGAACGCAGTCGCCTTCATCGGCGTGGCGCAGTCGGCAGGCTGGCTGGCCTCGCGTTTCGGCATGGAAACCGTGCTGCGGCGCGCGGTGCAGGGCTTCGTGCTGTTCTCGGTCATTCTGGCCGGTCTGTTCCTGGCCGGTTTCGACAGCCTGCCCGTGCTGGCGGGCATGTTATTCCTGGCCTATGGCTGCCTGGGCCTTATGATGCCGTTAAGTTCCGTACTGGCGATGGATCTGCATGGACCGATTGCCGGTGCCGCCTCCGCCCTGATGGGGACGTTCCAGCTCGTCACCGGCTCCATCATGATGGGCGTGGTCGCGGCCATCGGTGATGGCGGCGCGGTATCGATGGTCACCGGTATTGCAAGCTGCGGCCTGCTGGCCTTCGCCCTTCTATTCGTGCTCGGCGCGCCGCGCGCGCCACAGCCCGTCGTCGAGCATTGAATGGCGGGGGCGGGACCGGATCAGTGGCGCTATGAAAGCCTGGGCGGGGCCATGCTCGCCACCTGGCCCGGTCCGCGCAGCGCAGCACTTGCCCCGCATTATCACCGGGAAACCCAACTGGTCCTGATGACGGCCGGGCGCCGCCGCTTCCGGGTTCCGGACGGGTTGGTGCTGGCAGAACCGGGCATGGCACTGATCCTGCCGCCCGGCCTGCCCCATGTCGCGCTGGAAACGGAGGGGGCGCTGGCCCATGGCCGGAACCTTTATCTGACTAGCGATCTGCCGGGCTGGGGCTGGCGTTCCCCCGTCACCCTGCCCCTGCCCGCCTGGCTGAAACCAAGCGGCGAACCCGATCCGGCCCGTCTGTCCGCCTGGGTGGATGACGCGCTGCGCCCCCTTGCCCCACGCCATCCCGGCCAGGCCGAAGCCCTGATCGCGCGCGTGCTGCGCGACCCCGCCCCCCTGGCGCGGATCGCGATTGCGGAGGGGTGGTCGCGCGAAGGCTTCGCCCGGCGCTTCCTGCGCCTGACCGGTATGACGCCCCAGACATGCCGTCTGTCGGACAGGCTGAATCAGGCGCGCGCCGCCCTTGCTCTGGGCCTGCCCGCCGCCCTGGCCGCGGCCGAGGCTGGTTTCGCCGATCAAAGCCATCTCGGCCGGCAATTCCGCGCCAGTTTCGGCACCACGCCCGACGCCTTTCGCCGGGCCATGATGGTTGAAATCAGTCCTCCTGCCAGGTAGAGCTGCGCGATTCCCTGGCGATCAGCTTGTGCAGGACCTTGAGGAATATGGCGAATTCCTCCGGCTCTATGTTCTGCGACAGGCGTGTCGCACGCGCTTCCATGTTGAGATGGATCGCCTTCACCACCTCCCAACCCCGTTCCGTCATGCGCAGATGGAAGGAGCGCTTGTCGGTTTCGGAGCGGATCTTGTCGATCAGCCCCAACTCCTGCAGCCGCGTGATCGATTTGACCAGCGTCGCGGATTCCACGTCCAGCACCGGTATCAGCCGGCTTTGCGTGATGTCCGGATTTTCGGAGATCAACACCAGCAACCCCGCCTGCACCGGGGTGATGCGTACCGAGGCCGGCGCAATGTCCTGCCCCCAATTGGCGACCAGCAGATTATGCAGCCGCCGCACCAGAAAACCCACGGTATAGCGCAGCCGACCCAGGCTGACATCCTGGCCGGGCAAGGTCACATCGGTGGGAAGATCGCCCTTCATGGCAGCACGGATTCCTTCAATGATGGTAGCTGGCTATAATGCCATGGAAACAGTTGGCAACGGAAATTATTATTAGATTGCCTATCTAATTGCTTTGGCCGATCCGGCCCCATAAGATAGCGCCGCTGGAAGGAAGGGGCGCGGCAGCGCGCCCTGTGCCGGATGGATGGAAACGAGCGAGGAAGGACTTGGCAATCCATGCCTGAAAAAAAGATCATTATCGCGGGCGGCGGTATCGGCGGCCTGACTGCGGCGGCCTGCCTGTTGAAGGCGGGCATTAATGTGGAGGTCTATGAGCAGGCCCCCGCTTTGGGCGAGGTCGGCGCCGGCATCCAGATGAGCGCCAACCCGATGCGCGTGCTGAACTATCTGGGCCTGGCGGAAGAGGCGGCCCGGATCGGCTCCTGCCCGGTTTCCTATGATTTCCGCCTGTATGACACGGGCGAAATCCTGCAGCAGATTCCGCTGGGCGATGTCTACAGGGCGCATCACGGCGTGCCTTATGTCAGCATCCACCGCGCCGATCTTCTGAACCTGCTGATCGCCAAGGTGCGTGACCTGAAATCCGATGCCGTCACGCTGAATGCCCGCGTCGCCCGCTTCGAGGAGACCGGCAGTGGCGCCGTCCTGCATCTGACCGATGGGCGGCAGGTGACGGGCGATGCGATCCTGGGTGCCGACGGCATCAAATCGGTGATCCGCGCGCAGATCATGGGTGCGACCCCGGTGCATTACACCGGCGACCAGTCCTGGCGCATCCTGGTTCCGGCCGAACGGCTGGGCCAGCCGGAGGGTTTCAATACGGTCGAAATCTATGTCGGCCCCGGCAAGCATGGCGTGGTTTATCCCATCCGCCATGGCGAGATCGTCAATCTGGTCGGCTGCGTCGAATATGAGGATTGGGACGAGGAAAGCTGGACCACCAAGCGCCCCTGGGCCGAGCTGAAGCAGGATTTCGCCGGCTGGAATGACGAGGTCCAGGAGCTGATCGATTCCGCCGACCGCGACGAATGCTATCGCTGGGCGATGAACAACCGCCCGCCGGTGCAGAACTGGAGCACGGATCGCGTCACCCTGATGGGCGATGCGGCCCACCCGACCCTGCCCTATATGGCGCAGGGCGGCGCCATGGCGATTGAAGACGGCATGATCTTCGCCCGCGCCCTGACGCAAGCGGCCGATGTGACCGCCGCGATACAGCTCTATCAGCGCAACCGGCTGGAGCGCACCTCGCGCATCGTGAATGAATCCTCGGCCAACCGGGCGCTGTTCCATCTGCCGTCGTCGGACGCGCTGAAGGATGCCTTCGCCAAACGCAATATGAGCGGCGAGCGCAATGCCTGGCTGTTCTCCTACGACCCCGTGACGGTGGAGCTGGTGTAACCAGCCCCCACCGCATCACAGCGACCGCCCCCTTCACCCCGCCGGGTGGAGGGGGTTTTGTTTTGGGGGAAGGTTACATTGCACCAGAATCTATCTTTTGTTTAGACGGCCGGCTGTTTGGCTGGCCCGCCCCTTCGAGACGCGCCTTCGGCGCCCTCTAGGCATGCGGGCCTTTTTTACATATTTTCCCTCGTGCCTCGAGGGCCGCGAAGCGGCGTCTCGAAGGGCGCGGGAAAATAGTAGGGCGCACCTAAACCCGACAAGCTCCAGCTCCCCCGCCCGCGCTGGGGCATATACATATATAGCGGTGTAACGTTGCACCGCTGCCCCCGCCGACGTGGGGAGGGTGTAACCATTGGAAAACGCTGGCTTTCGCCGCGCCCAAAAACTACGCCGCTGCATCGTAGTGAGTCGCACGCGACGCTAGTACGCTTGTAAGGCATCGTCGTTACGCAACGCGCCATCTCAACCAAACAAGCGCGCAAGGATAACTGAACTTACCCACAAGAGAAACGCGCCGATTCTAACCTATTATTTTATATGCACATTTTTGAAGATCAACCAGGCTTCGGACAGCAAAAAGCGTGTGGACACCCGGATACATCCAGATCCCCACACGCTGTGTTGCGCCTTAATCAGGGCTTCTAGCGCCCTGTCCTATTTCTTCTTATTGCCCTTCGTCTCGTCCTGCGACAGTACAGACGCAGCAAGACTTTTCGCCTGGGAGAATGTCGGCTTATGCCCAGCGAGCACTTTGCCAGCAAGGCTGGAAACAGAGTTTCCAGTTTCTTTTTTCGGCATGATTTATCCTCTTAGATAGGATGGGATAGACAGAATCGTCCGACTCTATTAGAGTCATGCCCGTAGGAAGGGGGCTTCTGCCCCCAACCTGCGGGCAATGTCTCTTAAGACGGCTTGCCACATGGGATACTCCTTCCGGCACCTGCCGGTTCTAGGGGTTACCAATGCCGAAGGGCTCGGATTCCAAGCTTCACCCTTCGACGGATGTAGAAGCGCCAACGGCATCGCCGATTGGCGCTTCGCTCTTTTTGACGAAGCCGCATTTGGCCTCGCCAAGTTTGGTAAGGCGGAACTCGCCTTGAGCAACGCGCTCGAGCCAACCATGATTCGCGTAAATTGACACCTGCGACCGCAGCGTATTGCGTTTAATATTATAGCCCATCAATTCGCCATAAGCTTCCATGTCGTCAAGTGTCGCGGTTTCTTGTTCGCCTATCATGCGCAGCATATCGACCCACTGAGGCTGAAGCTGGCGCTCCCGCTTACGTCCGCGCGTCTCCAAGCTCGAACTTGCCTCTTCCGGAGCCGAAGCGCGACGGGCGAGACCTGCTGGCCTAGACAGTATCGCCCAAGCCTCATCCCACGCCTTGATCTCGGCGCTTAGAACTTCCAAACGCCGAACGAGTTGATCGCGCTCCTTCCGCTTTTCGGAAAGGCGCTGCTGAATTTGGTCTATCGCGAGAGCTTCAGTCATGGGTCACATGATACCGCGCCGCCTCAGTTCGCGCAAGGGCAATCGTGACGCGTTGCGCGTACGTGGCGGACTTATAAAAACAACGGCCGTTGTGCTTAAGCGATTGTGTGGCGGCGCAGGTTCCTGGATACCCGCGGCTTTGTGGCATTAGGTAAAAGCACAAGAAAAAACCCCCTTCCGCGCCGGGCGGAAGGGGGCTGCAACGACTGGAAGGCAGGCGCGGAGCTTACGCGACGCGCTCGCGTTCCTCGTAATATTTGAACTTGGTCTGGATCGGGCGGTCATGCACCCGCATCAGGAACAGGGGTTCTGAGCCCGGGTTGGAGATATCGATGGTAGCGAAGACGGAAGCCGAGAAGCTGTCCTTCACCTTCAGCTCCATCGCCTCGCCATTCACCACAGCCTTGCCCGAACCGGAAATGACATGGAAGACGGCGCTGGAGGAGCGCAGCGGCGGCTTCACCGTTTCGCCCGGTCGCACCATCAGGGCGGAGAAGCCCAGCGTCGGCAGCACATCGTCGCCGGTTTCCGGGTTGATATAGTCCAGCTCCACCGCATCCTGCGGATCAGTGTATTCCGCCATTTTGCGCAGGGCTTCCTCGGTCCGTTTCCAGGGATAGCGCATCTGCGGAAAGGCGGAGACGGGACGGCCATAGCGTTTCGCCGGCACCAGACCCGCATTGATATATTCCACCTGCGAGGCATCGGGGCGGTTCTTCGGGGCCTGTAGCGGGGCTTCCACCGCATAGGCGCCTTCCAGATTGGCGAAGACCGGCAGGTCGAGCGCGTCGAGCCAGATCACCGGCTCGGTCCCGTCATGCCCATGGTCATGCCACAGCCCGCCGGGGGTGAGGATCAGGTCGCCCGCATCCATCGGCAGCTTTTCGCCATCGACCACGGTATAGCCGCCATTGCCTTCCACCACGACGCGCGCGGCGCTGGCCGTGTGGCGATGGTTGGGGGCGGTTTCGCCCGGCAGCAGCAACTGCATGCCGACATAGATGGAGCCGGTGGCCTGCATGGCGCCCACCCCGCGGCCGGGATCGGACAGCACCAGCACGCGGCGTTCCGCCTTTTCCACCGGGGTCAGCTCACCCGCGCGCAGCAGCAGCGGCCGGATTTGGGCATAGGACCAATGCGCCGATTTGGTCACCGGCTTGGGCGTGCCATGCGGCAAAAGATTGCGCAGCATCGGCCAAAGCGGCGCGACGCCGGCGGCAGTCATCGATTCGCGATAATCCAGCGGCAGTTCTTCCAAGGTACCAAGGGCGTGGGCCATGATGTCCTCCCATGTCGGAATGTCCACGATTTCACGGACGCTATATAGGTAGTATACGTACTAAATTCACCCTCGTCAATCTTGCCCCCTTGCGCCATAGGCCGGGCCGGAAATACAAGAATTGCGGGGTCATCGTGGAGACCGGCCCGAGGGGAACAGAATTCATGGCGGATTTCCGGGACAGTCCCGGCTTCCTGATACGCAGGCTGAACCAGATGGCGGGGCAGGCCTTCACCGATATCGCCTCCGGCCAGGGCTATGATCTGACCCCGGTGCAGTTCGCAGCCCTGAATGCGCTGGGCGACAATCCCGGTATCGATCAGGCAAGTCTGGCCGGCATCATCGCCTATGACCGGGTCACGATCGGCGGGGTGGTCGGCCGGCTGATCGAGAAGGGCTTTGTCGATCGCCAGACCAGCACGCGCGACCGGCGCGCGCGCGAACTGTTCCTGACCAAGGAAGGCCGCGCTTTGCTGGACCGGTTCTGGCCGCTGGTGCCGCCGATCCAGGACCGGATTCTGGAAAAGCTACAGGAGGCGGACCGGGCGGAGTTGGTCCGCCTGCTGCGCCATGCCATCCATGGTCCGGGGGAAGATGTCTGAGCCATGCCGCTGCGTAACCGCGTCACCCCGTTCGGAGAGATCGTGGCCGCCGACGCGCGCGGCACCTTGATGGGCAATCGCGGCTGCCTGCATCAGGAGGATGGCGAAATCGTCCGGCCCTGGGCGACGCGCCGCTGGATCGCCTGCCAGCTTGCCTTCAAGGGGCGCCAGCGGCAACTGATGCAGCCCAACCGCTATACGGAGCTGTTCTTTCTGGACGAGGCGACCGCGCTGGCAAACGGGCATCGCCCCTGCGCCGAATGCCGGCGGGCGGATTTCCTGCGCTTCCGGGAGGCCTGGGGGCGCGGCAATGGCCTTGATCCGGAAACGCTGGGCGTGGACGAAATCGACCGCGCCCTGCATGCCGATCGGGTGGACGGTCGGGTACCACGTCGTTTCGACGCCGCCGCGGAAAGCCAGCCGGACGGGGCACTGGTTGCCGACGGGGTTCAGGCCTTCCTTGTAAAGGGCAGGAATCTGCTGCCCTGGTCGCCCGGCGGCTATGGCAACCCGCTGCCGATCCGTCCGGGGCAGGCGGTCACGGTGCTGACGCCGGCTTCCATCCTGCGCGCCATCGCCGCAGGCTATGCGCCCGCGCTGCATTACAGTGCCTGGGTCGTATAGCACTATGGGTTCGATTTCATCACCGCGTCGGGTTTTCCCCTGACGGCATCGCAAGGAAGAAGGATATCCGCGTGAATCCGTCCTGGTCCGCTTTGGAAGTCGTCAACCTGTCGCGTCATTTCGGCGAAGGCAAGGGGCTGCATGACCTTTCCCTCTCTATTGGCGAGGGGGAGATTGCAAGCCTGGTCGGTCATTCCGGCTGCGGAAAATCCACCCTGCTGCGGATCGTGGCGGGTATCGAGCGCGTGGATGCGGGCCAAGTGATGCTGGGGGGCACAGAGGTGGCCTCGCCCGCCGGGTCGGTCCCGCCGGAAGAGCGCAATATCGGCTTCGTGTTCCAGGATTACGCTCTGTTCCCGCATCTGACAGTGGAGCAGAACATCCATTTCGGCCTGCGCCATGCCAAAGGCAGCATTTCTTCCGACACCGCGCAGGTACTTATCGGGAAGCTTGGCCTTGCAGAGATGCTGGGGCGCTATCCCCACACCCTGTCGGGCGGGGAACAGCAGCGGGTAGCCATCGCCAGGGCGCTGGCGCCGGGTGCCCGGCTGTTGCTGATGGACGAGCCCTTCTCCAACCTGGACAGAAGCCTGCGCGCCCAGGTGCGCCGCGATACGCTGTCGCTGCTGCGGGGGTTGGGGACAACGGCCATCATCGTGACGCATGACCCGGAAGAGGCCCTGTCCTGCGGTGATCGGGTCGTTCTGATGCGGGCGGGGCGGATCGTGCAGCAGGGCAGCGCCGATGACCTCTACGAAACGCCCAACTCGCCCTATGCGGCAGAATTCTTCACCGCCTATAACAAGATCCCGGGAATTGTGCGGGGCGGTGGCATGGACAGCCCGCTGGGCCCGTTGGCCCTGCGCGGCGATTTTCCCGATGGAACAAGCGCCATCGCCTATATCCGCCCGCAGGATATCGCGCTGACGGCGGAACCCGATCAACTCGTCGGGACCATTGTCGAACGCTTGCTGATGGGCGAGATCGAACAGGTTTCCGTGTCCGTGGAAGGCCTGCCCCAGCCCCTGATCGCCCGATCGACCCGGCGCCTAGGAGCTGTGGGGAACAGGGTCGGGCTTGATTTCGGGAATCGGCCCCATCTCGCCTTCCCCGTCCAGGACGGGGATTAGGGCCGGGCGTCCATATGTCGCAACGGCGGTGAATGCAACCAGACAGATATCCCTGCCCTAGGCTGGAAGGGAGGTCGGATGTTATTGAGAATGCGGCGCATTTTCGTGGTTTACCCACCGAGACGGGCTGCGGTCAGGTTCCGATTACCGAAGCAAATCAAATAAATGTGTTTGTCGCGCAGCTTACTTGCGAGTGCATCTTAGTAACAACTGTGTTGACGAGGCTACCGGGATATGGTGCTCATGCGGCCGGGACAAACGTACAGGGGAACGCCTAACATGTTTATTCGAAAAAGCTTTTATATGCTCGCGCTTCTCGCATCGACGACCGCCCTGCCCGTGGCGGCCAATGCCGAGGAGCTGAGCATCTACACCACCCGTGAGCCGGGCCTAGTGCAGCCGCTGCTGGACGCCTTCAGCAAGTCGACCGGCGTGAAGGTCAACACCGTCTTCCTGAAAGACGGTCTGGCCGAGCGCGTGGCGAGCGAGGGCGAAAGCTCCCCCGCCGATATCCTGATGGCGGTCGACGCCGGCAATCTGATCGATCTGGTCGAAAAGGGCGTCACCCAGCCGGTGCAGTCCGATGTGCTGAGCGCCTCTATCCCGGCGCAGCTGCGTGATGCGAACGGGCATTGGTTCGCCCTGTCCTATCGCGCCCGCGTGCTCTATGCCGCGAAGGATCTGGACCTCTCGGCTTTCAACTATGAAGACCTGTCCGATCCGAAATGGAAGGGCAAGGTCTGCATCCGTGCTGGCCAGCACCCCTACAATACCGCCCTGTTCGCCGCCTATATCGCCCATCATGGCGAAGCCGCGACCGAGACCTGGCTGACCGGCGTGAAGGCCAATCTGGCGCGCAAGGCCGGCGGCGGCGACCGTGACGCCGCGAAGGACATTCTGGGCGGCATCTGCGATATCGGCATCGCCAACAGCTATTATGTCGGGCTGATGCGCTCTGGCAAAGGTGGCCCGGACCAGCTGAAATGGGCCGAGGCGATCAAGGTCATCCTGCCGACCTTCAAGGATGGCGGCACGCATGTGAACATCAGTGGCGCAGCCGTGGCCAAGCATGCCAAGAACAAGGCCCAGGCTGTGAAGCTGCTGGAATATCTCGTCTCCGACGAAGCCCAGAAGATCTATGCCGAAGCCAATTATGAATACCCGGTCAAGGCTGGCGCCACCATCGATCCGATCATCGCCGCCTTCGGGACGCTGACGGTCGACAAGACCCCATTGACCGAGGTGGTCAGCCATCGCAAACAGGCCAGCATGCTGGTGGACAAGGTCGGCTTCGACAAGTGACAGTGGACAGACGGCAGGTCCCCGCCGGGGGCCTGCCAACCGTTTCGGTAGCATCGATGAAATCCATGGGCGGGGTGTGGCAGGGTCGCACCCTGCCTTCGCGTATTTCGGGCTGGGCCATCGCCGCCGGCCTGATCGCGGTCGGCGTGCTGCTGCCCTTTGCCGGGCTGACTTCCCAGGCCATGCTGCTGTCGGACGGGTTGTGGTCGCATATCGCCGTCAATGTGCTGCCATCGGCCGCGATGGATACCGCCATTCTGCTGGCCGGCGTGGCGCTGCTGGCGGGAACGCTGGGCACGCTGCTGGCCTGGCTGGTGACGGCCTATGATTTCCGGGGCCGGCGCTTTCTGGAATGGGCGCTGCTGCTGCCCTTGGCGATGCCAAGCTACATCATCGCCTATGCCTATCTGGACCTGCTGCATCCCATCGGCGCCTTCCAGGGCGCGATCCGCTGGCTGATGGGCTATTCCAGCCCGCGGGAATTCCGCCTGCCCGATCTGCGCTCGATGACCGGCTGTATCCTGCTGCTGGGCGTCGTGCTCTACCCCTATGTCTATCTGACGACGCGCGCCATGTTCCTGACGCAGTCGGCGAATTTCCTGGATGCCGCCCGCACGCTGGGCGTTTCGCGCCACGGGCTGTTCCTGCATGTCGCCCTGCCACTGGCGCGACCGGCCATCGCAGTCGGCGTCAGCCTGGCGCTGATGGAAGCGCTGAACGATGTAGGCGCCTCGGAATTCCTGGGCGTCCGCACCCTGACGGTATCGATCTATTCCACTTGGGTGACGCGCGGCGATCTGCCCGGTGCGGCCCAGATCGCGCTGGCGCTGCTGCTGGGCGTGGTCGGGCTGATCGCGCTGGAACGCTGGGCGCGTCGCAGGCAGCGCTATACGCTGGGCACGCAGAAGCCGCATCCGAACATACCCGAACCGGTCCGGGGCTGGCGCGGACTGGCGCTGTTTGCCGTCGGCCTGCTGCCGGTCCTGCTGGGTTTCGTGCTGCCGGCGCTCTATCTGCTGGTCGAAGCCTATAAGCGCTGGAACTTCGCCGGAATTTCCGACCGTCTGGTGACCGAAGCCCTGACCACCCTGACCCTGGCCGGCGTCGCCACACTGGTCGCCATGGTCTTCGGCATCGTGGTGGCCTATGCGATCCGGCTGCGGCCTGGACCCGGTTTCGCCTGGGTCGGGCGGCTGGCCACCATCGGCTATGCCGCGCCCGGAACGGTGGTCGCCATCGGCTGCCTGATCGTGCTGGCAGGTTTCGACCGCACGCTGGATCAGGCCGCGCGGGACTGGTTCGGCTTTTCGACCGGTCTGGTGCTGATGGGCTCCGGCGCGGCGCTGATCTTCGCCTATGTGACCCGCTTTCTGACGATTTCCACCGGCAGCGTCGAATCCGGCATGGCGCGCATCCCCGCCTCGCTCGACCATGCCGCGCGCAGCCTCGGTCGCACCGAAACGCAGACCCTGACTGCGATCCATCTGCCTTTGAGCCGCGCGGCCCTGGCCAGCGGTGCGTTGCTGGTCTTCGTGGATTGCGTGAAGGAGCTTCCGGCCACCCTGCTGCTGCGTCCGCTGAATGTGGAAACGCTGGCGACCCATCTGTATGGGGAAGCCGCGCGCGGCACTTATGAGGAGGCCTCCCTCGCAGCCCTCGCCATCGTGGCGGTAGGCCTGGTTCCGGTCATCCTGCTGGCCCGCGTCGGGCGGCGCGATGGCCGCGCGGGCTGAGCTTCACCCGCCCACAAGCTCCCGGATCGCGGCACGGATGCCGGCATAGCCGGTACAGCGGCACAGATTGCCGGTCAGCATCTCTTCCACCTCCGGCCCTGACAGGCTGTCCCCGCTTTCCAGCGCGCCCACCAGCGATACCAGCAGGCCCGGGGCGCAATAGCCACATTGTACCGCGCCATGGCGTTCCAACGCCGCGACAACCCGATCGGCCCGCGCCCCCAGGCCCTGGGCCGTCACCACATCGCGCCCCTGAAGCTTCGCCGCCGGCAGCAGACAGCCATTGGCCAGCACCCCATCAAGCAGCACCATGCAGCCGCCGCAGCGCCCGATGCCGCAGCTGGTCTTGACGCTTTGTTGTCCAAGCTGCAGCGCCAGCAGATGCGAAGCAGGCAGAAATGGTTCCACCTCAATTGCTTGTGGGATTCCGTTCAGGGTGAACGTGATCTTCATTCCAGCCCCTCCAGCACCGCAAGCACCCAGCCCGGCGACACCGGCAGGCGCGGCGGCGCCTTGCCCAGCGCGGCGGCGACCGCATTGGCGATGGCGGGGGCGGCCGCATTGATACCGATCTCCCCCGCGCCACGCAGCCCGACCGGATCGTCCGGGGCAAGCCAGGTCATCGGCTGCACCACCACCTCCGGCGCATCGGCGATGGTGGGCAGCATATAACCGTCCAGATTGCCGGCCTGGAACACCCCATCCAGCGCAGGCAGATCTTCCGTCAGGCAGAAGCCCAAGGCCTGCACCGCCGCCCCCGCCATCTGTCCGTCAAAGGCCAGCCGGTTGACCGGTTCGCCGCAGGCGGGGATCAACTCGACGGACAGGCAGCGCAGCCGGCCCGTCCAGCGATCCAGCTCCACCTCCGCCCGGGCGGCGCAACAGGTGAACAGCGTATGGGTGTCGTAATGGCGATAGCTGGTCTCGATGGCCGGCGCATGGACCGGCAGGGCAATGGGTCCGGCCTGATCGGCCAGATCCGCCAGGGTCAGATCAGGTTCGTTCCGGCGCGCGGCCATGCGGTAGACGCCCCCCGGCCCCAGGCGCAGGGCCGACGGCGCCTCCTTCAGCAGCCGGGCTGCTTCCGCGATCAGCTGCGCCCGGAAATCGGCAGCCCCCGAACGGATCAGCCGATAGACCATCTGCGTCCCGCGCGAGGCGGAGGTGGGACCAGCATCACGCCCGCAATGCGTATCGCCCAGTCGGGTATCGACATCGCCGTCAACAAGGTCGAAGGCACGCTTCAACAGGGTCAGGCTGGCGGCCTCTATCCCCTGCCCCATCTCCGTCAGGCTGGTTTCCAGCGCGACGCGACCTTTCGCGGTGAGGGTCAGCACGCCGTCGGCCGCATTGGGGCCGCCGCCGCCAAAGCCTTCGCCCTTGCGCACCAAGGCATGGCCGATGCCACGCAGATAGCGCGGGGAAGTCGCCGCGACCGGCCTGGACGGCAGCGCCATCAGCGCATCGGCAACGCGGGCGATTTCCGGCTGCGGAAGGACGATTTGCCCCAGGGGACCATCGGCGTCCGCCGCGATCAGGCTGCGACGACGCAGCACCAGGGGATCAATCCCCGCCTGGCGTGCCAGCGCATCCACCGCCAGTTCCAGCCCGGTCAGGGTCTGCAGCGCGCCAAAGCCACGGAACGCCCCGGCCACGCCGTTATTGGTATAGGCCAGCCGGCCGGTCAGCCTCACCGCATCGAAGGCATAGACACCCTGGATGCATTCCAGGCCGGTTTCCAGCACTTCCGGCCCGAAGCTGGCATAGGCGCCGCAATCAACCAGCGCATCGGCCTGCAAGGCGCGCAGCCGCCCCTGCCCGTCGCAGCCGATCCGGATCGCCAGCCGGAAGGGATGGCGCGTGGTGGCGAAGGCCATGCTTTCCGACCGGCGCAGCACCAGCCGCACCGGGGCCTGCGCCCGCCAGGCCAGCAGTGCCAGCACAGGCTGGACATGCATCTCCTCCTTGCCGCCATAGCTGCCCCCGATGGGCGATCCCGTGACCCGGATGGTCTCGGGCCGCAGCCGCAGCATTTCGGCCAGGGCGGCCTGGACCGCGAAGGGGCTATGGGTCGCAGCCCGGATATCCAGCCCGCCCGCATCATTGGGCCAGGCAATGCCGCCTTCCAGCTCCATCGCCGCGGGAATCTGGCGGGGCGTGTCGAGCACATGCTGCACGACATGGGCGCAGGCGGCAAAGCCCTGCTCCAGCCTGCCCTTCTCGTACAGGAAATCGTGACACAGATTGCCGGCCGGATGCAGCTGCGGCGCCTCCTGCCGCAAGGCTGCTTCCGGATCGGCCAGGATCGGAAGCGGTTCCAGGTCGAGCCGGATCAGGCGCAGGGCCGCCCGCGCGATCTCCTCGGTTTCGGCTGCGACCGCCGCCGCCGGCTCCCCCCGGAAGCGCACGACGCCGCGTGCCAGAGGTGGACGGTCCTTCCGGCGCGGACCAAGCAATATGTCGCCCTGTGGCACATCCCCGGCCGTGACCACCGCCCGCACGCCGGGCAGCGCCAGCGCGGCGGAGATATCCAGGCTACGGATGCGCGCATGCGGCACGGGGCTGAACAGCACGGCCCCATGCAGACAGCCCGGCGGCGGGTCTTCCGCCAGATAGCGGAAGGTGCCGCGCAGCTTGGCTTCAATGGCGGTAACGGCGCTCATGCTCCAGCCTCCGGAAAGCCCAGCGCCTCGGCATGGCCGCGCAGCAGATTGTGTGCGGCGCGGGCCAGATAAGCATCGTCATCCGGCCGGAACAGCTCCTCCACCCGGGCGGAAAGCCGCGCTGGCTCGGCCCCCAGACGCAGGGCAAACCGGCACGCCCCGCCCGCAAGGCTGCCCGCCACCACCACGCGGGCCGGGCTGAAAGCCTCCCGCGCACCCAGCTTTTCAACAAATCCATGCCCGCCCTGGGCGGGATGGATGACCGCTTGCAGCAGGATATCATCGGCGGGGAACAGGTCACGCCGGTCCAGCGCCACTACGGCGCCGCCCGCGAAAACCAGTTCGCATCCGAGCGCCAGGAAAGGGATTTCCAGATCTCCCCGGCCCCAAAGCAGATTACCCCCCAGGCTTGCCAGATTGCGCACACCCGCCGCCGCCAGCTTGGGCAGAAGAGCCGGCAACATCGGGCACTGACGGGCAAGCAATGGGCTGCGCAGCATGGTCTGCAGGCGCAGCCCGGCCGGGAGGGCCAGCCTGCCATCCGGCAACAGGCGAATCTCGCCATCCAGGTGGAGGCCCGACAGATCGATCACGGCCTGAGCCGGCCCGTCCTCCCCCCAGATCAGTTGCAGCGCAGTCATACCGAAGGCAAACACCGCCCCCGCCCCCCTTGCCTGCTTCAGCGCCAGGGCCTCCGTGACGGTCGCGGGCAGCAGATATTCCGCCATGATCGGCTCAATGCCCGTCCCAGAAGCCCTGTTGCAGGGCGGCCGCCTCCTCCTCCAGCAGGGGACCCATGACTTCCACCTTGCGTTGACCAGCGGCAAAGACCGTGCGGCAGGGCAGGTCGAGCGTGGGATTCAGATCATGATCGCCGGTCATGGCTTTCAGTGCGCGTTCGGTCTGACCGAAGACGACCCGGCCGATACCCGCCCAATAGACCGCGCCAGAACACATCGCGCAGGGCTCGGCCGAGGTATACATGGTGCAGCCCGCCAGGAAATCGGGCCGCCAGGCCTTGCTGGCCCTTGTGGCCAGCACGCGCTCGGCATGGGCGGTCATATCCTGGCCTTCCGCGCCATAGGCATTGCCCTGTTCCAGCAGCACCGTGCCATCGGGGCCAACCAGGATGCAGCCGAACGGGTGTTCGCCCTGCTCGCGGGCGGCTTCAGCCACCTTGAAGGCCAGGCGCAGATAGTCCTCGTCGGATTGGCGGGTCATAGGGTCATCTTTCAGTCTTGGGCAGGGACCAGGGGACGAAACGTTTCTGGATATAACCCACCGCGCGGAACAGGATCAGGCTGATCGCCACCAGACAGACCAGCCCCGCGAAGGCCTGGGGTATCTTGAAGAAGGAGGTGGAGAAGGCGATGTAGAAGCCCAGCCCCTTTTCCGCCGCCACGAATTCCGCCACCACCGCGCCGATCACAGCCAGGGTGGTGGAAATCTTCAGCGCGGAGAAGATATAGGGCAGCGCATAGGGCAGGCGGATCTGCATCACCTCCCGGAATGCCCCCGCCCGCAGGGAACGTGACAGCTCGATCAGCTCCGGCGGGGTCGCCATCAACCCCGTCGTGGTTGATACCACGATGGGAAAGAAGGTGATCAGGAAGGTGATCACCACGCGCGGCATGTCACCCGAACCCAGCGTCACCACGATGATCGGGGCAACCGCCACGATGGGCGTCGACTGCACCACCACCAGCATGGGGTAGAGCGTGCGGCTGAGAAAGCGCGACTTGGCGAGCCCGATGGCGAGCGGGATGCCGATCAGGATCGACACCGCATAACCGATCAACGCCACCCGCAGGGTGGATTGGATATGCCCCAGCCAAATTCCGGCATCGACCTGGAAGGCATCGCCCACGATCCGGCTGGGGGCGGGCAGCAGGAAGGAGGGGATGGCGAAAAGCCGTGTCGAAAACTCCCACACCACCAGCAACACGACGAAAGCCAAAGCCGGGGTCAGCCGGTCGAGCCAGAACAGGAGCCTTGCCAGGGGGCGGTTGGATTCTGCCATGTCGCCCTCCTCTCAGGCCGCTTCAGGTTTATGGAAAAGCGTGTGGCGGATGTGGTTCGCCAACGCCGTGAACCGCGGATCGGACAAGGTCGCCATGGTCCGGGGCCGTTCAAAGGGCAATACGATCTCCTCCGCGATCCGGCCTGGCCTGGCGCTCATCACCAGGATGCGGTCGGACAGCAGCAGCGCTTCCGGGATCGAATGGGTGATGAACAGCACCGTCTTCGGCCGTTCATGCCAGATGCGCAGCAATTCGAAGCTCATCTCGTCGCGGGTCAGCGCGTCGAGGGCGGAGAAGGGTTCGTCCATCAGCAGGATATCGGGATCCAGCAGCAGGGCGCGCGCAATGCCGACGCGCTGCTGCATACCGCCCGACAGCTCCCCCACCCGCTTTTGCGCGAAATCCTTCAGCCCGACCAGGGCCAGAAGCGCCTGTGCGCGGGCCACATCCTCGGCCAGAACCCGGCCATATTTGTGGCGCATCGGGAAGGTGACATTGTCCAGCACATTATACCAGGGCAGCAGGGTCGGGCTCTGGAAGACGATGCCGACATCATCGCGCGGTTCCGTCACCGTCAGGCCGAACACCGAGACCGCGCCGGAAGACGGCAGGATCAGTCCCGCGGTCAGCCGCAGCAGGGTAGATTTTCCGCAGCCCGAAGGGCCCAGGACCGACACGAATTCATGATGCCGGATCGAGAAACTGAGATCGGCAAGCGCCTGGATCGGCTTGCCGTCATTGCCGGTGAAAACCTGCCCGACACCATCGAAGGCAATGGAGACCGGAGAGTGCTGCATGGGTGCGCCCTTTCCCCAAAAGCATTCCGGTCGGGATGGATCATCCATCCCGACCGTATCAGCATCGATCGGTCAGAACCCCTTGGCGACCAGCGCCTTCGGGTCGATCTTGTCGATCGGGAAGTTCTGGGCCTTCGACACCCAGTTCCAGGTGCTGGCCAGCAATGCGTTGTTGAACTTGCCGAAGCCGTCGGCCTTCGATACCTCGTTCACCATCAGCGGGATGGAAGCTTCCCACTGCGCCTGGGCCACAATCACATCCACTTCCGGCACCATTGCCTTCAGCGCGGCCGCGGCCCCGGCCGGGTCGGCGATGGCGGCTTCCGTAGCCTTCTGATAGGCGGCGACGAAGCGCGACACCACTTCGGGTTTTTCCTTCAGCATCTTGTCGGAGGTATAGAGTGTGCTGCCATAGCCAGCATAGCCGTAGTCGGACCAGGGAATAACCTTCAGCGTCTTGCCGCCTTCCTTCAACGGGCTGACGAAGCCCGGCGCGACGGTGATCCAACCGATGGTGCCATCAACCTGACCCGTCGCCAGCATCGGGGCCAGTGCGCCAGGATCGACCTTAAGCAGCGTGACGGATGCCGGATCGACCCCGTTGCTTTCCAGCACCAGCGGCCAGGCAACGTTGGATGAGGAGAAGGTACCGGTAGCGACCTTCTTGCCCTTCAGATCCTTCAGCGAAGTGATGCCGGAACTTTCTGTGGTGAAGATGGAATCGGGCTGCTTGGTATAGATCGGCAACAGCGCCTTGACCGGCACGCCTTCGCCGGCAACCGCCTGCATCAGGGCCGACAGTCCGCCCGTACCGAATTCGACGGCGCCGGTGCCCAGCTTCGTCACCACATCCGACGAGCCGCGACCGACGACGATGGACACATCCAGCCCGGCTTCCTTGAAAAGGCCCTTCTGCACGCCGTAATACGCCACGGCCTTGTCGCCGGCAGGCAGCCAGTCGATGCTGAAGGTTACGGCATCATTGGCCCGGGCGGCGGCGCCCCCCAGGGTCAGGGCCGCGGCACAGACCGCGATCGACTTCAGAAACGACATTCGCATCCCAGATACTCCCTTCGGTTCAAGCAGTTTTGGACAGGGGGAGGGTCCCGGTCTCCGCCGGCTCCCTCAGAAACGGCACAAGCGCTTCGACCACGAGTTCCGGCGCGCTGAAATGCGGGGCATGACCGGTCGGCAGCGACACAACGCGCGCCCCGGGCAGCAATTCCTGCATGCGCCGTTGCAGCGCCAGCGGGATCGACCGATCCTCCGTCGCTTCAATATACAGGCGCGGCAGCGTGCCGAAGCGCTCCGGCGTATGGCTGACCGATATCGCACGCCCGCCTTCTGGTTGCGGTGACAGGCGGGCGGCCGCGTCTTCGGCCTGTTCGGCGGTACAGTCGGAAAAGAAGATCGCCTTGGCGGCAGCTCGGCGCACCGTGCTGGCCTTGCGATCCGCCGACCAGTCCAACTCGTTGGAGATGCCCGCAAGCGTCCCCTGGTCGAACTGCATCTCGCGCTGCAACCCGCCAAAGGACATACCGGAGGGCAGCATCATGCCCGCGACATAGGCGATGCGCGACACGCGCTCGCGGAACCGTTCGGCGATGGCGGTTGCCACCAGCCCGCCGCCGGAATGGCCGACCAGCGCGACCTGTCCCGACAAATCGGCGCGATCCAGGAGCCGCCCGAAGAAATCGAGATAGGTTTCCAGCGTCACCTCATCCGGCGGGGCCGGTTCCACGCCGTTTCCCGGCAGATCGATGGCCAGGGCCGGAATGCCCGCCCGCTCCAGCAAAGGCAGCAGCCGGCCCCAGGCCCAGCTTCCCTGCCAGGCGCCATGGATCAGGATGGCGGTTTCGCCTGTCCCCGCCATGGCCGGGTCAACCGGCATAGGTCTGGCGATACATGGAGCGCAGATGCTCCTCCACCGTCAGCGGCGGATATTTCGGGCTTTCCCCCGGCTCCAGGCAGGTGGGAATGCAGCGCACCTCGTAATCGGGATTGCCGACATAGAAGAACGGGATCGAATACCGCTCGCGACCGGAGGAGTTGATCACCCGATGCAGGGTCGAGCGGTAACGGTCATTGGTCCAGCGCGCGATCATGTCGCCCAGATTGACCACGAAGGCACCTGGAATGGGTGCCGCCTCGATCCAGTCGCCATTGGCATTGTCGAAGACCTGCAAGCCGCCATTGTCGTCCTGCAACAGAATGGTGATGCCGCCGAAATCGGTATGGGCACCGGCACCTTTCTCCCCCGCCCCGGCATCCGGGCGCTGTGGCGGATAGTGCAGCAGGCGCAGCGTCGCCAGCGGCTCCTTGCAGAAATCCTCGAAATGATCTTCCGGCAGAAACAGCGAAAGGGCGAGGCCGCGCATCAGCGTCTCGCCCAGATCCTGCAGGGCGGCGAAATAGGCGCGCAGCGTCGGGCGGAAGCCCGGCTGATCATCCGGCCAGATATTGGGACCGCGATTGAACCGCCCTTCGACGACGCGCGGGTCCTTCGGGTCCATTTCCAGGCCGATGTAATAGCCTTCCTTGCGGTCGGGCGGCGCGCCTGCCTCCAGCGTCTGGCCGCCCAGCACTTCATAGCCGCGATTGCAGGGCGAGGCCGATTTCTCGAAGCGCATCTTGTCGTCGAGCGACCGGGAGAAGAAGGTCCGGATTTCCGCCATGGCCGCATCGATCAGCCCCTGCGGCACGCCATGGCCGGCGCAGTAGAAGAAGCCCTTGTCCAGACAGGCCGCGCGCAGATCGGCCCCGACCCTGGCCCGGATCGCGGGATCGCTGGAAGACAACCCGCCCACATCAATCACCGGAAGGCTGGCTATATCTACCGCCCTGGCAAGATTTGCTGCACCCATGCTTCTTTCTCCCTATCGGACGGGAAGAAGCCTAGGGCCGGATACATGCTCTAAAAAGCGCAGAATATCGCGCGGGGTGATGCCGATTCAGCATCATTTGGGACGCAGTTCGCTTCGGCTGCTCAATTCCTCGGTCAGCAGATGCAGGAACAGGTCGATGGAGGCGGGCACGGAGCGGCCCGCCCGCAGATAAACGCCCAGATCGCTCCAGACCGGCCCCTTATCTTCCAGCGGAATATGCACCAGCTCGCCGCTGGCGATCAGATCCTCCAGCCCGACCCGGGTCAGGAAGGCGATATTCGGCTTTTCGGTCGCAAGCTGACGCATCAGATCGACCGAATTGGTGCGCATGATCGGCGCGACACTGCGATTGGATCTGGCCACCAGCGGCGCCAGCAACTCGGAAATCGACAAATCATCACTGGCATAGACCATGGGATGGTCGGCGCATTCGGAAAAAGTGACCCGCTCCCTGCCGGCCAGCGGATGGTCGGGGGCCATCATCGCACCCAGCTTGAAATTCGCAACGAAGACCTGGCGCAACCTGGGATGACGCGGCAGGTTGAAGGCGATGCCGATATCGCAGACCCCATTCTCCAGACTGGCCGGAATGGCATTCGATCCCAGGGTCACCACATTGACCACGATGCGCGGGGCCTTGCGGCGCAGATTGGAAATCACGGCGGGAAGCAGTGCCGTGCACACCCCTTCCACGGTGGCGACCGTCAGATTGCCGACCTGGGCACCTTTCAGCGCCTCTATCTCGGTCCTGGCACGTTCGTGATCCTGCAACACGACGATGACATGATGGGCCAGGATTTCCCCTGCCGTGGTCAGGCTGACGCCTTCGGCTTTGCGGTCGAACAGGCTGGCGCCCACCTCCTCCTCCAGCTTCAGGATCTGGCGGTTGACGGCGGAGGAGGCGACATTCAGCCGCCGCGCCGCCTCGCGGATCGACCCGGCCCGACGCACGGCATCGAAATAATAGATCGCCCGCGCATGGATGCGCATGCTCTGCGACGGTTTCCTGGCCATGGCCCCCACCAATCTGAACGCTGCGGGTGCCATCTATCCCCAGCCCGGCGCCGAGCTCAAGCCCGACCGGTATAGCCCATGCCGTCCAGATCGATGGGCGCCGGCAATCCGGTCAGGATATCGGCCACGATGCGGGCCGAGCCGCAGGCCTGGGTCCATCCGTTCGAACCCTGCCCGATATTCAGATACAGCCCGTCGACGGGGCTGCGCCCCAGATAGGCGGGGCCGTCCGGCGTCATCGGCCGCAGCCCGGCCCAGACGCTGCCGCGATCCGGATCGCCCATGCCGGGCAGCAGGGTGGTGACCACCTTGCGCAGGGCCGCGATGCTTTTCGGGCGCACCGACCGGTCATAGCCCGCGACTTCCGCCATGCCCGCCACCCGCAGCCGGTCGCCCAGCCTTGTCAGCATGGTCTTGGAGCGTTCATCCATGATCGACGATACCGGCGCGGCGGCGGCATGGTCGATGGGCAGTGTCAGCGCATAGCCCTTGACCGGATAGATCGGTACGCGGATGCCCAGCGGTTTCAGCAGGCGCGGCGCCCAGGGACCCAGCGCCACCACGCAGGCATCGCCCTGGATACTTCCACGCGTGGTCATGGCGGACCGGAAGCGGCCCGCCTCCACCTCCAGCCCCGTGATCTCGGTATCGAAGCGGAATTCAACGCCCTTGGCGGCCAGGAAGGCGGCCAGCCCCACGGTAAACTTGTGGCAATCCCCCGTCTCGTCCCCCGGCAGATGCAGACCACCGGCAATCGGCGCGGCGGACAGGGCCAGGGCCGGCTCCAGGGCCAGAACCCCGGCCCGGTCATGCATACGATGCGCGATGCCCAGTGATTGCAGCACAGCGGCGGCACGCTGGCCCGCCTGCATCTCCGCCTCGCCCTGCAGAAGCTGCAACACGCCCTTCTGGCCACCGTCATAATCCAGCGGGATTTCCGCCCGGATATCTTTCAGGCAGTCCAGGCTGAAATGCGCGATGCGCTGCATGGCCCGCTTGTTGCGGGCAAAGCGTTCCGGCGTGCAGTTCCGCAGGAAGGCCCAGGCCCAGGACCATTGCGCCGGGTCCAGGCGCGGCACGAACCGCACCGCCGCATCTTTCTGGAACATCATCTTCAGGACCTTCAGCGGCATGCCGGGCGCGGCCCAGGGGCCAGCAAAACCGGGGCAGAGTCCGCCCGCATTGCCCAGGCTGGTTTCCAGCGCCACGCCCGCCGCGCGTTCCAGTACCGTAACCTCATGACCATGGCGCCACAAGGCATGAGCCACGGTCACGCCCATCACGCCCGCCCCCAGGACAACGACTTTCATGCGGGTAATCCTTGCTTAGAGCGGGTTTCGACCAATCTGAACCGGCATGTCCTTCGTCCTCACAACTCGAAACCCGCCCTAATAGGTCCCGGGATAGCTGCCGCCATCGATCAGCAGATTCTGACCCGTAATGAAGCCGGCATGCTGGGAACAGAGAAAGGCGAAATAGGCGCCCAGCTCCTCGGCCCTGCCATAGCGGCCGGTGGGGTTGCCGTCCGCCCGCTGCTGCCAGACCTGCTCGAAGCTCTGGCCCATATCGTCCAGCATGCCTTCGATATGTTCGCGCTGCGCATCGGTATCGAAGATGCCAGGCAGCAGATTGTTCACCGTCACGCCCCGGCGCGCGGCCTGGCGCGCCAGCCCGGCCGTGAAGCCGACCAGACCGGAACGCGCGCCATTCGAAAGCCCCAGCTCCAGCTGCGCGATCTTCACCGAGCGCGAGGTGATGGAGAGGATACGCCCGAAGCCGCGCTCCATCATGCCGTCGACCACCAGCCGGATCATCTCGATCGGGGCCAGCATCATCAGATCCAGCGCCGCGATCCAGACATCGCGATCCCATTGCCGGAAATCGCCCGGCGGAAAGCCCGCCGCATTGTTCAACAGAATATCGGGTTGCGGACAGGCCGCCAGAATGGCCGCGCGCGCCTCGGGCTGGGTCACGTCGCCCGCGACCGGGTGGACCGTCGCGCCCGTTTCGGCCCGGATTTTCTCCGCCGCCGCCGCCAGCCGGGCCGGGTCACGCCCGACGATGGTCACTTCCGCGCCTTCCCTGGCCAAGGCCATGGCGCAGGCAAAGCCCAGCCCCTTGGTCGATCCGGTCAGGATTGCCTTGCGTCCGGCCAGTCCCAAATCCATCGCGTCAAACCTTCCTCGTGTAAAGAAAAGGGGCGGCCGGCAGGACCGCGCCGCCCCTTCCTGGCATTGATCCAGCTTATTCCGCCGCCAGCGCCGCCTTGTTCAGCTTGAAGCCATAGGCCTTGTCCAGTTCCAACCGCGCCAGGGCATCAATGCCTGCCTGCAAAGCGGGGCCAGCCAACGGCTTCAGCGGGGCGCGCAGCGGACCCGCCGGCAGGCCGACGACTGCCATCAGGGTCTTCACCGCCACCGGGTTGATAGCCGAATAGGCGAAGTGCAGCACGTCCAGATTCTTCAGCCAGGCCTCGCGGCAGGCGAACGCGTCCTCGCCCGTGGCCCAGGGCTTGGAGATCACAGCCATTTCGCGCGGGATCAGGTTTCCCGTCATATTCGCCGTGCCGTGGCCGCCCAGCGCCATGGTCGGGATGACCAGGCCCAGATTGGGCGAGCAGCAGCACATGATCGCCATATCGGGCTTGGCGGCGCAGATCTTGGCGACCTGGCCGACGCGGGTGGTCGATTCCTTCAGCACCACCATGTTCGGATGCTTGGCGACGCGCAGAAGCTCGTCCCAGCCCATATCGGTCTTCACCCGCGGCGGGTTGTTATAGAAGCCGATGGGGAAATCGACCGCATCGCAGACTTCCAGGATGTAGTCTTCGATATCGGCATTGGGCGCGCAGATATAGGCCGGCGCGGCGATGATCGCCCCGTCGCCACCCTGGGCCTTGGCATATTTCACATAGTCGATGGTCGCGGCCGTGTTGTTGCCGGTGCAGCCGTAATAGAACAGCATCCGGCCGGTCTTCATCTTGGCCGTTTCGGTGATGATCTGCTTGCGCTCCTCCGGGGAGAGCATGGAGACCTCGCCGGTCGAGCCCATGATCAGCACGGCTTCGGTGCCGTTCTCTTCATGCCAGGACAACAGGCTGCGGAAGCCTTCGAAATCGATGGAACCGTCACGGTTCATCGGGGTGATCAGGGCGACGAAGGAGCCCTTCGGTTGGATATGCGCCATTGGTCCTACCCTTTCGTTCTACAGGAATTGCGGTGCCAGAAGCTCAGGCAGCCCCAGCACGATGGACGGAAACCAGAGAGAGAGGCACGCGACCAGAACGCTGAGCCCCACGATGGGAAGCACCGCGATCATCGCGCGTCCGATGGAAACCTGCCCGATCTGGCAGGCAATCAAGAGGCAGATGCCATAGGGCGGCGTGATCAAGCCGACCGACAGCACGATGGTGGTCAACACGCCCAGATGCACCGGATGCACGCCCGCCGTTTCCCCCAGCCCCTGGATGATGGGCAGGAAGATCAGCACGGCGGAAATCGGGTTCAGCACGGTGCCGACCAGCAGCAGGAAGACCACCAGCAACAGCATGATGCCATAGGGGTTGGTGGTGACCGAGGTAATGAAGTCCACCACGATATCGGCCGCCCCCAGGAAGGCGATCAGCCAGCCGAAAATACCCGCCCCGGCCACCGTGAAGATCGGCACGGCGAAATCCACCGCCCCTTCAGCAAAAACCTTCGGCAGATCGCGCAGCGGAATATCCCGGTAGATCACCACGGTCAGGAACATCGCCCAGAGCACGGCGAAGATGCCGGCTTCCGTTGGCGTGAAATAGCCTGCAACCACGCCGCCCAGCACAATCACCGGGATCATCAGCGGGGCCACGCCGCGCCTCAGGATCCGTCCCACCGCCTTCACGCCGGGGAAGGGATTGGCGGGGTAGTTGTGCCGTACCGCCTGGAAATAGGTGTAGACCATCATGAAGATGCCGATCAGGATGCCCGGCAGCACCCCGCCCAGGAACAGGGCCCCGATTGAAACATTGCCGAAGGCGCCATAGACGATAAGGATCAGCGATGGCGGGATGATCACGCCCAAGGTCGAGGAGGCGGCGGTCAGCGCCACCGAGAAGGCCGGGTCATAGCCCGCCTTCTTCATCGCCGGAATCAGGATCGACCCCACGCTGGCGGTATCGGCCGCGGCCGAACCCGACAGGCTGGCGAAGATCATCGACACGAACACGTTCACATGGCCAAGCCCGCCCTTGATATGGCCGACCGTTCCGTCCGCCACATCCAGCAGGCGCTGGGTGATCGAGCCTGCATTCAGGATGCGGCCCAGCAGCATGAAGAAGGGCACGGCCAACAGCGTGAAGCTGTCGATGCCGGCATACATCTGGTTGATGGTGGAGGCGAGCGGCAGATCCTCCACCAGCAGGATGACGATGGACGACAGGATCAGCGCGAAGCCGACACTGACGCGCAGCGCGATCAGCCCAAAAAAGACGAGCAGAAGAAGAACCAGCGAATTCATCGCACACCCCGCATCAGGCCGGCCAGCCGTTCCACCAGGAACAGCGCCATCATGGCAGCCCCCAGGGGGATAGGCAGAAAATACCAGGCTTCCGTAATGGCAAGCGCCTGCGCCTCGCGGTTCAGGCCGATGATGGTGAACTCGGTTCCATAGACCAGCAGGACATAGATCACGACCGCTGAAAGCGCCGCCGCCACGATGTCGATTACCCAGGAAACCCCTTTCCACTGCGGGGGCCAGAGATCGACGACATAGTGGCCACCCCGGCGGAAGGAGACGCCGGCACCGATGAAGACAATCCAGCTGAACAGCAGTTGGGCCACGTCCAGCGTCCAGATGATCGGAATTGCCAGAATACTGCGGGCTGCGACCTGTATGGCGACCGTGACGATCAAGGCGGCAAAGGCCAGCCCCAACAGCCCCACACAGATCCGCTCCAGCCCCGCCGACAGGCGCGTGAGCATGATGTTTCCCTTTTCCCTTGGGCAAAAGAAATGGCCCCCGGCCCCGGCCGCGAAGGCGGCGCCGGGGGCCCAGACGCAGGGTCTACTGCAGGGAATTCAGCGCGTCGGTCAGCTTGAGCTCCTGGGCTAGCTCCACCTGAACTGGTTTCAGCGTCGCCTGGAACTCCGCCACATTCGGCGTGGTCACGGTCACGTTGTACTTGGCCTTCAATTCCTCGACCAATTCGCCGTCGTACTGGTCGGCCTTCTCTTTGCCGATGACGGCGGCATCCTGCGCGGTCTTCAGCATGAGGGCCTGCAGATCGGTCGGCAGCTTCTTCCAGGCCCGGTCGGAGATGGAGATGTGGTTGACCTGCATCTCATGCTCGGTCATGGCCAGATAAGGCGCCACTTCATACAGCTTGGAACCGGTATAGCCGGGAAGCGAGCTTTCCAGCCCCTGCGCCACGCCGGTCTGCACCGCGGCATAGAGCTCACCCCAGGCGATCTGCACCGGGATGGTGCCCAAAGCGGCCCAGCTCTTCGACATCAGGGCCGAAGGCGGCGTGCGCATCTTCATGCCCGAAATATCGGCCAGCGCGGTTACCGGCTTTTCCGAATTGG
>Ga0209066_10000536_pt1 | contig 54420 bp, 51 predicted proteins | sample All_14_2_FD_187198 | JGI IMG/M metagenome (GOLD analysis project Ga0209066, IMG submission 187198) | Freshwater microbial communities in response to fracking from Pennsylvania, USA - Allegheny Zone_MetaG_DW_15 (SPAdes) (version 2) ...
CCGATATCGACCGCAAGGCGCTCGACAAGATCGAACGCGGCATTGCCGGTATCATGTCCGCCATCGAGGACGGCATGTATCAGCCCAGCATGAAGACGCGGATGGATGATCTGGAGCAGCAGAAGGTTGAGGTCCTGGCACGCATGGAGGACGTGCCTGCGGATGTGCCGGATATTCATCCGAATATTGCCGAAATTTACAAAGCCAAGGTGACGCAGTTGAACGAGGCGCTGGCCGATCCCGAATTGCACAATCAGGCGGCCGAGGCGATCCGCGCACTTGTGGGCGAAGTGGTGCTTATGCCCGGCGACAAACGCGGCGAGGTAACCGCCACATTACGCGGCGAGTTGATAGGGATTCTCGACATCGTTTCCGGGCGCAAAAGCCGAAACCGACCCCAAGTTATAACAAAAGAAGTTGCGTGCCCCCGCAACCAACGATGTCAGCACCTCCGGTGCTGCGGAACCAGCCGCCCCTTGTGGGCGGCTTTTTTCGTTTTGCTGGCTAAGGTTGCTGCGTGTCCCTGCCCCCAACGATAGCAGCACCCGTTCATCTTCCGGATGGGCAGGTGTTCTGCGTCCGGCGGCCAGCGTCAGTATCCCGGCCAAGTCGCCCTCCAGCCACAGGTCGGCTTCGTCACCTTTCCCCGGCGAGACGACGATCCGACCAACGAGGGCCCGGATATCGTCACTCGCTTCAAGCCGGGTCTGTTCATCCTGAAGCGCTTCAAAGAGACCGGTAACCCGACTGCGGTATTCCAGCGCCATATTCGGATGGAGCAGCGCCGGCGGTTCTTCGGCGTGTTCAAGATCGCGGATCAGTTCGGCTTTGCGCGCCTCAAGAATCGGCATCTTTTCTTTCATCGACGGCGAGTAGAAACCATCCATTACGGCCTGCACCATCTTCTCTATCTGGCTCTCGACCTTCGTCATTTCGGCACGTTTCGCGATGATGTCGCTTGATGCTTCCATCCGCAGTCGGTTGATCTCCCGTGTGTACTCTTCGCAGAACTCCTTGAAGAGATCCGGCGTCATCAAATTTTCCCGAAGCGCGCTCAGAACACGGCTCTCAAGCTCCTCGCGCCCTATGCGCGTGCGGTTGCCGCATGTGCCTTTGTTCTTCACTGTCGAACAGCCGAACGAGTCGCGATAAACGAGCGAATAGCCGCCACCACATTCCGCGCATTTGATCAAGCCAGAGAATAGATAACGCTTGCGCCGCGTGGCTGTCAGGCCATTGCTTTCGTCACTGACATACCTCTTTCGGATCGCTCCCTGTCGGGCTTTGACTTCCGCCCACAGTTCATCATCAAGAATGCGCAGTTCGGGCACATCCTGTGTGATCCACTCCTCTTGCGGATTGGCGCGGGCGACGCGTTTACCGGTCTCTGGGTCCTTCAAGAACCGCTGCCGGTTCCAGACCAGCCTTCCAATATACAGTTCGTTGTTGAGAATGCCGTTTCCGCGCTTAACGTTGCCGTGGATCGTGCTTGGACCCCATCCGCTCGCTCGGGGCCCTGCAATCCCTTCAGCATTCAGTTCGTGTGCGATCACTCTCGGCGATTTTCCAGCCGCGTAGTCTATGAAAATCCGACGGACGATCTTGGCTTCTGCCGGATCGATCTCTCGATCGCCACGGATCAACTCGCCATCGGGCCCAGTTCTTCTGACCACCCGATATCCATATGAGTTCCCGCCGCCGGATTTTCCGTCCTCGACGCGTCCGCGCAGGCCGCGGCGGGTCTTGTCGGCGAGGTCCTTGAGATAGAGCGCGCCCATCGTGCCCTTCAGACCGATATGAAGCTCGCTAATGTCGCCTTCGGACAGAGTGACCATGCGCACGCCGGCAAAAGTGAAGCGCTTGTAGATGCCTGCGATGTCCTCCTGGTCGCGGGAGATGCGGTCGAGCGACTCGGCCAGCACGATATCGAAGCGCCGATCTTGCGCGTCTGCCATCAGCGCTTGAATGCCCGGACGGATCAGGCTCGCGCCGGAGATCGAGCGGTCGCTGTAGCTGTCCACAATTCGCCAGCCCTCACGATCCGCCCGCTCGCGGCACAACCTGAGTTGATCCTCGATCGAGGCATCGCGCTGGTTGTCGGAGGAATAGCGAGCGTAGAGCGCAACGGAGAGCATGGCTTTACCTTTCGATCAACTCTCCGAGTCTGAATCCTTTTTGGCCAATAGACAAGCCTCAGCGTAATGCGCTCTTGCTGCCTGACGAGCAAGGGCCTGCACGATTTCACGAAGGCGCCGACCGGCTTCATCTGAGGACCGACTACTGTTTGCAATCGGATTAGATTTCTTGGCGCCGCCAAATTGTTCAGGTGTCGCATTAGGCATGCGACACACACTGACGTCATACTTGTATCAATCCAATCGCCATGATGCCAAGAACATCCAATATCTCGTCTATGTTTCTGGATCACGCTGGCTTATCTTGCTTTATACTGGAAGATCAGCAGGATATTTTGACGACGCGATACAGCGATAGACCAATGCGAGCCGAGCAACCTCGCAGAAAGCTGGCCCCTCTTCGTGGGCACATATGGAACTCTATGCCATATCCCAGCTGGCGCGTTTAGGCCGATGTTGGAAGATGTTGGAAATGCTCATTTTAGCGGTGCCTGAGGGCGATCCTATCAGTCTAGAAGGAGCGCACTTAGATAGGCTTGCGGGCCATTGAGCGTTTCCAAGAAACGGCGCCAGCTGGTGCAAATCGGCGCGCCAAGAGCAAGCTGCCCAGAGGAATCGCGATCCATTGCATCAAAGGGGATAGTCCAGTCCCAATAACTGGAACGATGGGCATGAGATCCGAATAGGCCCAGCTCTTGCGAACCACCAAATTGAGCCATTCGCTGAACACGGTATAGGCGACCCCCAACATCACGGTCACCGCTGCGACCGCCCAGAAGCGCCGCGTCGGCCAGGTTCGGTCGCCGGCAACAATGAGTCCGGCAACAAGGCTGGCCATGGCGATCAGAAGATCACCCGCCGTGCAATGCACGACAGCAAAGGCGATTTCTGCCGGCGTGCCTTCGGCCCAGATCGTATAGAGGGGCAACTGCAGTATTTCCCAAAGTAGATTAGCGACCGCAATGAAAGCGAGATAGTGACGGAGAAGGCCCAGCCATCCGCCTCCCAAGGTCAATGGCTCATGGGCGCTCGCGTGTATGGTCATTCCGTATAGGTCCTCGCGGTCAGAGACGCTTCGCACGCAAGACCGGGCGCAGCGCTCGCAAGCCTCGGAACAAAGACTGCCCGTTCAAGTCGGTCCCTCTGTTTCTTCGGGCTTTGACTGATGCATCAGTCATCATTGCGCAATCCAACTCCTTATGGCGCACCGCACGCTTCGAGCACTGCTTCAGAGTTCGAGAACGACGCGGCCGTCGATCTCGCCCGTGCGCATACGGTCGAACACGCCGTTGATGTCGTCGAGCCTTGCCGTGGAATGGCGGACGGAGACCTTGCCCTCGCCGGCGAAGGCTAGCGCCTCGATCAAATCCATCCGCGTACCAACGATCGAGCCGCGGATCGTCTTGCGGTTGAGCACGGTGTCGAAGATGTCGAGATCGAAGGTTCCCGGAGGCAGCCCGACCAGGGACATGGTGCCACCCCGACGCAGCATGCCGACAGCTTGGCCGAAAGCGGCCGGCGATACGGCGGTGACGAGCACACCATCGGCGCCGCCCCCTGCCTTCCGCACTTCCGAGATCGGATCCGTCTCGCGCGCATTGATGACGGAATCGGCGCCCATCTCCTGTGCCAGGCGCAGCTTGTCGTCGGCGACATCGACGGCGATGACGTGACGCCCCATCGCCTTGGCATATTGGACGGCGAGATGCCCGAGTCCGCCAATGCCAGAGATGACCACCGTATCGCCGGGCTTGGTATCGGTTTCCTTGAGCCCTTTGTAGACCGTCACGCCCGCGCACAAGACCGGTGCGGCCGGCGCGAAGGCGAGGGCATCGGGCAACTGCCCCACATAGTCGGGATCGGCCAGCGCATACTCCGCGAAGCCGCCATTGACGGAATAGCCGGTGTTCTGCTGCTCCATGCACAGCGTCTCCCAACCAGTCAGGCAGTAACGGCAGTGGCCGCAGGCGGAGTGCAGCCAGGGCACGCCGACCCGGTCGCCCTCCTTCACGCTCTTCACGTTCGTGCCGACCGCGGCGACATGGCCGACCCCCTCATGGCCGGGAATGAATGGCAGGCTCGGCTTAACCGGCCAGTCACCTTCCGCAGCATGCAGGTCGGTGTGACAGACACCACAGGCCTCGATCTTCACCAGTATCCGGTCGGCAGGAACGTCCGGCACATTCCACTCCTCAATAGCCAAGGGGGTGCCAAATTCACGGACGACGGCGGCTTTCATGGTCTGGGGCATCGGTTCATTCCTCGCGGCGGTCACTGCTAACTGGTCGATGCGTCTCGCCGACAACATCGCTAAGAAGACGAGGAATACTGTGTAGCGTTACAGTATGGTGGATCGCCGGTCGCCGCCGGGCCAGAATTGTCTCCTGTCACAGCGATATGCCGCCACTGCCAACGGTGTCAGGTTCTGGCCGGGGGCGGGCGTCTTTGGAGCAGGGAAGCGATGAGGCTTGGCCGATGACCTTAGTTCCAGCGAGCTTCTCAGAAATCAAACAAGGAACGGAGTGGACGAACCAGCCCGGTCAGGTGATGGCTGCTTCTTCACTTGGCGCCAAGTCGGTATGGCTATGCGCGCCTTCGCAGTCGCAATCACGAAAGCCGTGTTCGCAGCAACTGCCGCAGCAATCGCCTAGCGCTTTGCGCAGGGCTTGGCGCGCCCGATGGAGCCGGACTCTCATATTCGCCGGTGTGATGCCGAGATCCGCGGCGACTTTTTCGCGCGGGCTACCCGATAGATCGACCCTGCGCAGAACCTCCGCATAGTCAGGGCGCAAGGCCGGCAACAGGCCGCGGAAGCAATTACAGACGCTTTCCTCCAGCTCTGCGTCGTCGCGGTCATTACCCAGCACGATCCGCTCTTGCGCGTAGCGGCTGTCGCGGCGCCGTCGGGCCGCCTCACTCCGATAGTGGTCCATGAGCACCGACCGGAGCACGCTATAAAGCCATGCAATCGCACTTTCGCTGTCTCTGAGCTCCGCACCCCTGCTTACGGCGCGCAGGCAAAAGCTCTGTAGCACGTCCTCCGCGGCACTCTCGTCCCCGAGGCGGCGGGTCAGGAACCGCAGGAACGCACGATGATTTTCGGTAAGCGCCGCTTCGACAACAGGGTCCATCGGCCGTACAGCATCGTCCGGCTCGTTCGGCGTCGGTTCAACTTTTTCAATTCGCGCCGCGATCATCGATAAATTCCTTAGCCTCAATCTAAGATGTTGGAAGAACTGCGAATATTTTCAACCTCGCGACATCGCCCTTGACGCAAAACCACACCCTGGCTCTCTCCTGTCGACCGAACCGCAGCGCACCGTGCACAAAAGACCCAAATCTATTATCCAAGTATCTTCCCAACCGTCGTTGATCTGGGTCAAATCCGTTTGTATGACGCCTGGAGTGTTGCGTTTCGACGAGCGGTAGTTGTCATTAGGAATATTATCTCTGGATGCGGCGGGTCTGACTCGGTTTCCTATTTATCGGCCGCCACCGATCTCGTTCCCCTGCGTGTGACCAGACCTACCCCGAGGACCGTGAGCGCGATGCCGATCAGTTGCGACCAGCCCAGGCTCTCGCCGTAGAATAGGGTGCCCATGGTTAGGCCGAAGATCGGGATCAGGAAGCTGAAGGCGTTCGCCCGATTGAGCGGGGCCTTCTCCAGCACGGAGAACCACAGCCAGTAGACGAGCGCCGTTCCGAACAGGCTGAGGCCGAGGAGGGCAGCGACGAACGTGAACGACCATCGGATTGCCGTCGGCTCCTCCATGGCCCAGGCGCCGAGAATGAGCGGGATACTGCCAATCAGCATCTGAAGACCCATAGCCATGAGGGCATCGACATTGCCGGCGATCCGCTTGATCAATACGTTGCTGACCGTGATGCCAAGCGCGGCTAGGACGATATAGGCGACGCCGAGGATGTAGTTGTTCTGCCCTTCGGAGAGGAGCTGCGGTGACACGATGACGAGAATCCCGACAAAGCCCAAGGCCAGTCCTGCTTTGCCATGCGCGGTCAACCGTTCATTGAGAACGATGCCCGCCAGACCTGCCGCCATTAGCGGCTGGGTGTTGGCGATTACCGTAGCGATACCTGGAGAGACAAACTCCGCAGCATGAAACATACCCAGGAACCCCAGACTGGTGGCCCCCAGTCCGACGACGGCGACCATCGCCCATACCCGGCCTTCCTTGGGCAACGGCTGGCGCAGCGCGAGCGCTAGGGCGGTTAGCACCACGCCAGCCAAAATCGCCCGCAGCGCGGCGAAAGTCAGATGGGGGGCGAACTCAATACCGGCGGTTATCAGGGGGAAGCAGGCAGCCCAAAGCAGCATCACCAGAATGATTTGCGCAATCGTTACGATGGTCACCCGTCCAGCACCTCGTCCTCTACCCAAAACACAATTGTCTGTCCACGAACTATCGCAGCTCGCGGGCAGACAGCGCACAACGTCCTTGGAAAGTCGCGCCGATGCAATAGCATGACAAGCAGTAAAACTCGTTCTCTGGGATTTGAGGCGCTACGAAAGTGATTTCCGAGACCTATGTCTGGCTGGTCTGGTCGAGTGCCTTCCTGATTCCTTGGGCCATCGCCTATATTGCCTTTCCCGCCCATCGCCGGGCGATGATCTGGACAAGCCTGTTTACGACCCCCTTCGGCCTTACCGAACCTCTGTTCGTTCCGGAGTATTGGAGTCCGCCCAGCCTGTTCGACTTGGCCCGGCGCACCGGGTTTGACATCGAGAGCCTGATCTTCTGCTTCGGGATCGGCGGCATCGGGGCGGTCCTCTACAATCTGCTGACGCGGCAGAGGCTCGAGCCGACGCTCACAACGGAACGGCGTCAGCCGCGCCATCGCTTCCATGTGTGGGCGCTCGCCGCGCCTTTCTTAACCTTCCCGGTCTTCTATCTGTTCCCCTGGAATCCGATCTATCCCGCTATCCTCTCCATGGCGGTCGGCGCCGTCGCCACCGCGTTTTGCCGCACCGACCTCGTGCGCAAGACCTGGATCGGGGGCGTCCTGTTTCTGGCGTATTACCTGGTCTTCCTCATCGGGCTCGAATGGACGGCGCCGGGCTACATTGCTCGAGTGTGGAACCTTGAGGCTCTGTCGGGTTTGACTATCGCCGGCATGCCGGTCGAGGAACTGCTCTTTGCCGTTGCCTTCGGCGCCTATTGGTCAGGCATATACGAGCACTTCACTTGGAAGGTCCTCACCGCCTTGCCCGTGCGCCACGCGGACTAGTCGTTCATTCGTTCCGACCGGCGCGGACTGCGCCTGTACCGCCTTCCGTCTTCAGCGATGCGCAAGACCGTCCCACGGAGTTGGACGCCGTATGAACTAGCTCCGATGCCGTCGTCATCGGCCCGATCGGGCCGATCTGCCGCGTCGCCGAGAAGGCGGAAGCGAGAGCGGCGGGATCGGAAGGTGCTCCGCTCACGCTTGAGAGGGTGGTTGAAGTGTCATCATGACGAGATGAAGGAGGGCGCTGCGGCCTGCCCGCAGGCGTTCGGTGACCGTCCGTTCGCTGAGCTTCATCTCTTGCGCGATCTCGGGCGGCGTCTGATCCAAGATTTCGGCACGCCAAACCACCTCGGCACAATGGGGCTGTAGGAGTCCAATCAGCGTCCCAATGAACTCCCGTAGAATTGCCTCCAGCTCGGCGTCGTCGAAGTCGCACGGGGGGTCCGCTGGATCCCCGCACCCGCCCTCGTTACCTATAGGCCCGTCCGCGGCTGAGCTTGCCGTCAAGCAATTGCAATTGGGCAGGCGATCAGACGCGTCCTGCGCGCATCCACATGGCCAGGTTCGCGGTCCCTGAGAATCTTCAGACTCCGGAAGAAGTTCGTTGGTGCTCGCAATCAAGCCGGACCTCGAAACAGCAAGGGCGATGCATCCCACTTTTCTGACCATCAGGCCTCGACCTTCCGCTGTCCAAGCCGGACCGGTGCGATAATCCAGATTCTCATGGCGTAATTAAAGACGTGAAGCGGTCGCTGATCGTTACACAAATCTTTCACGGGAGCGCGGGACCGCGCCAGCGGATCGGCCCGGCCGAACGACATCGACCAAGCCTGGCTTGGCGTCTCCTGTAACGGAAGCAGCCGTTCTTCGTCTTCTAAGATACCAACGTCGTGAAGAGGTCAAAACCGCAATGGAGGAGAGATCGTGAGCGGAAAACGTGTATGGAGCGGATATATCGAACACGCACCCCGATTCCCGATGGCAGAACGAACCCGGGTCCACCAAAGCAAATCGCTTCCGGGTCGGCGCGGTGGCTGACGTTGTGGGTCGAACCGCATTGGTAACGGGCGGCACGCGCGGGATCGGCGCGGCAATCGCCAAGGCCCTGCGCGACGCGGACTATGCCGTCGCCGCGACCTATCACGGTAACGACGAGGCGGCCGAAGGCTTCGAGGCGGCTACGGGCATTCCTGTCTTCAAATGGGACGTGGCCGATGATGAGGCTTGCGCCGCGGGCGTGGCTCAGATTGCCGCCACGCTGGGACCGGTCGAGATCCTCGTCAACAATGCGGGGATCACCCGCGACGCCATGCTCCACAAGCTATCGTCTGAGCAATGGCGCGACGTGATCGAGACCGATCTCACCGCCTGCTTCAACATGTGCCGCGCCGTCATCCCCGGCATGCGCAAGGTCGGCTACGGCCGCATCGTCAACGTCAGTTCGATCAACGGCCAGAAGGGCCAACTCGGGCAGACCAACTACGCGGCGGCCAAGGCTGGCCTTCTCGGTTTCACCAAGGCTCTGGCGCTCGAGAGCGCCGCTAAGGGCATTACCGTCAATGCCATTGCCCCGGGTTATATCGCGACAGATATGGTTGCCGCAGTCTCACAAAAGATCCTCGATGGCATCGTCGCCCAGATCCCGGTCGGCCGGCTCGGCCGGCCTGACGAGGTCGCCCGGGCAGTCCTCTTTCTGGCGAGCGACGAAGCGGGCTTCATCACCGGCTCGACGCTGACCGTCAATGGCGGCCAGTACATGACTTGAGCGAAACCGCGAACCTAGCGCTCCCCAGCGAAATAAGAAGGAAGTTACCTCGATGACTCACAATCAGGTTGTTCTCTGCTCCCCCGTCCGCACGGCGATTGGCACCTATGGCGGTTCCCTGAAAGACTTGCCGGCAACCGAGCTCGGCGCCACGACGATTCGCGCGACGCTCGAGCGGTCCGGCCTTGATCCGTCGCTTATCCAGGCCGTGGTCATGGGTCAGGTGGTTCAGGCTGGCGCCAGGATGAATCCTGCGCGTCAGGCGGCGATTGGCGCTGCCATTCCCGTGGACGTGCCGGCCATGACCGTAAACCGTGTGTGCGGCTCGGGTGCTCAGGCGATCGCCTCGGCGGCCCAGGAGGTCATGCTCGGCCATCTCGACTGCACGGTTGCCGGCGGCATGGAGAACATGGACCAGGCGCCCTATCTCATACAGCGGGGCCGCTGGGGTTATCGAATGGGCGACGCTCAGATGTATGACAGCATGCTCCATGACGGTCTCAACGACGCCTTCTCCGGCGAGCATTCAGGCTGGCACACGGAAGATCTGGTGAAGCAAGCCCAGGTCACCCGCGAGGACCAGGATCGCTGGGCCGAGCGCTCCCAGCGGCGCTTCTCCGAGGCCCAGGCCGCCGGCAAGTTCAAGCAAGAGATCGCTCCGGTCGAACTCAAGACCCGCAAGGGGACGACGACTTTCGATACCGACGAGCACAACCGGCCCAATACCACTCTCGACAGCCTGAGCAAGCTCAAGCCCGCCTTCCGCAAGGACGGCACCATCACCGCCGGCAACGCGCCGGGGCTCAATAGCGGCGCGGCCGCGATGATTGTCGCCGAAGCAGGTTGGGCGGAGAAGAACGGTCTTAAGCCCATGGCCAGGCTGGTTTCCTACGGTGTGGGCGCGGTCGAGCCGGGCATGTTCGGACTTGGCCCGATGCCCGCCGTCTATCAGGCCCTGGAGCGCGCGGGTTGGAGTGTCGGCGATCTCGACCGGGTCGAAATCAACGAGGCTTTCGCCGCGATTGCCGTTGCATTGGTGCGTGAAATCGGGCTCGAAGAAGACATCGTCAACGTCGAGGGCGGCGCCATTGCGCACGGCCATCCGATCGGCGCGACTGGAACCGTTCTCACGACGCGGCTCCTGCATGCGATGGAGCGCGACGGGGTCAAGCGTGGCCTCGTGACACTCTGTATCGGGGGCGGGCAGGGGATCGCCCTCGCCTTGGAGCGGATGCCCTCATGATGGTAGCCGGTTTCACGGGGGGCCGGCAGCTTGAACGACGGGCCGGTGACAAGCCCTCCGATTGGACTGCTAGGCCCGGCGCTGAGGGCACAGCTGCAGGAGGAGCGCCATGGACCGGCGAATGAAGATCAACATCTGGTACGCGATCCTGGCGGTGTTCGGGATCATCATGCTTCAGAACTTCTGGTCTCAAGGGCAACACGTTGAGACCATCCCCTACAGCGCGTTCGAGCAATATCTGGAGGAAGGCCGCTTGAGCGAGGTGACAGTCACCTCGCAGTACATCCGCGGGACACTGAAGGGCGAAGAAGGCGCGCAGCAACAGCACGTTGTCGCCAACCGCGTCGATCCGGCGCTTGCCGAGCGGCTCGAGCAATATGGCGTGCCGTTCTCGGCCGCCAGGGATAACACGTTCCTCGGCAACCTCTTGTCTTGGCTCCTACCCATGGTGCTGTTCTTCGCTGTCTGGATGTTCCTGATCCGACGCATGGCCGAGAAGCAGGGCTTCGGCGGCGGCATGATGTCGATCGGCAAGAGCAAGGCCAAGGTCTATCTGGAGACCGACACCAAGGTCACTTTCGAGGATGTCGCCGGTGTCGACGAGGCCAAGGCCGAACTCGAGGAGATCGTGGCTTTCCTGAAGGAGCCGCAGGGCTACGGCCGGCTTGGGGCTCGCATGCCCAAGGGCGTTTTGTTGGTCGGACCGCCAGGCACCGGCAAAACGCTTCTGGCTCGCGCGGTTGCCGGCGAGGCTGGCGTGCCTTTCTATTCGATCAGCGGCTCGGAGTTCGTGGAGATGTTCGTCGGCGTCGGCGCTGCTCGGGTGCGCGACCTGTTCGAACAGGCGCGCAAGCAGGCCCCGGCGATTATTTTCATCGACGAACTCGACGCCCTCGGCCGGGCCCGCGGCGCCTTTCCCGGCATGGGCGGCCATGACGAGAAGGAGCAGACCCTTAACCAACTCCTCTCTGAGCTCGACGGCTTCGATCCGCGTGAGGGCCTGGTGCTGCTGGCGGCGACCAACCGCCCCGAGATCCTCGATCCCGCTCTGTTGCGGGCGGGTCGGTTCGACCGCCAGGTCCTTGTTGATCGGCCGGACAAGATCGGCCGCATTGCGATCCTGGACGTACATCTGAAGAAGGCGCAGATCGCCAACGACGTGAACGTCGAGCAGATCGCGGCGCTCACCCCGGGGTTCAGCGGGGCCGATCTCGCCAACTTGGTCAACGAGGCCGCCCTGCTCGCCACGCGGCGCGGCGCCGAGGCAGTTTCGCTTGAAGACTTTACCCAGGCGATTGAGCGCATCGTCGCCGGTCTGGAGAAGAAGAACCGGCTCCTGAACCCCAAGGAGCGGAAGGTCGTCGCCTACCACGAGATGGGCCACGCGCTGGTCGCCATGTCGTTGCCGGACATGGACGCCGTCCACAAAGTCTCGATCATTCCGCGCGGCATTGGCGCGCTCGGCTACACGATCCAGCGCCCGACCGAGGACCGCTTCCTGATGAGCCGGGGCGAACTCGAGAACAAGTTGGTGGTGCTGCTGGGCGGGCGTGCGGCGGAGACGGTGGTGTTCGACGAGATCTCGACTGGCGCAGCCGACGATATTGCCAAGGCCAGCGACATCGCGCGTAGCATGGTCACCCGCTTCGGCATGGCCGATACGCTGGGGCAGATCGCCTACGAAGACGAGCCGCAGCGTTTCCTAGGACCGATGCCGATGACTACCGGCCTCGAGCGCCGCTACAGCGAGGAGACGGCCCGCAAGATCGACGATGCAGTGCGTGAGCTGGTCGACAAAGCCTTCGAGAACGCGATGACCATCCTCAAGGAGAAGCGCGCGACCCTCGACAAGGCCGCCGAGGAGCTTCTTCAGAAGGAGACGCTGGGCGGTGAGGAACTGAGCCGCCTCATCGATCAGGGCCTCGGTTCGGACGCTCCCCTGGACGTCGCCGCCGCATCGGCACGCGAGACCTAGTGCCATCGCCTGTGGTGCAGCGCGGAAACCGAGAGCTGCGAGCGGCGGGCTTCTCTTACCCCGGGCGCCGCGTTTCCACCGCCCGCGCCACCATGGGCCGATGGGAAGAAAGAATGAAAGGTCGAAACGAACAGGGAGGCTTAGATGGTTGTCGCGACAATGTTGGCGGTGTCGCTCGTCGTCGTCACGTTCTTGTTTCATTACGCAGTTCTGCGCTGGCTGTCCGGCGGCATGGCGCGGATCGCGATGACGGCTGGCGTGCGCATCCTGGTTATTATTTTGATGGCGCTTGCAGCCCACCTCGTCGAGGTCGGTCTCTACGCAGGCGCGTATGCACTCGGCGATGGCGTGCTCGCCCTCGGCAGCTTCGGAGGTCTGGCCGTCGCCGAACCGCTCGACTACCTTTACTTCTCGATCGTGAGCTACACCTCGCTCGGACTCGGCGACGTGTTCCCCAGCGATCACCTGCGCTTTGTCACCGGCGTCGAGGCCTTGAACGGCCTGCTTTTGATTGCCTGGTCCGGCTCCTTCATCTACATCGCCATGGGACGCCTCTGGCCCTGGCAGACCTGTGCAGAGCCCGCCCGCGTCGCCGCGGGCAAGAGGATTAAAAGAGCGGCTTCATGACGTTTCATCTCACCTTTTAGGCCGGTATTGGTACCGTTACCGGCTCTAAATGCTTACTGGAAACTGGAGACCAGCATGTTCTTTTCGGTTGCGGTTGATTTGTCCGGTGATAGCAATTGGAAAATCGCAGCACCTCCAGGAAGGTTGGGCAATTCAGAACTTTAGATTGACCGCGGAATAAGTTCGTGTCGGAGTAAATATAATGAAAACTACTAATTTGGGTCGAGGCGCCGAGCAATGCTGCGTAGTAATGTGCAAAATCAAAAACACAGACACTGTAGAGTAGGCGAAAGCGCACGATGAAATCTGAATACCAAGCGAACAGCATTACCTTGATTGGCGGTGTCTCGATGGGCACCGGTGTCATGATCGGGGCGGGAATTTTCGCGCTCACCGGGCAGATTGCCGAACTGGCGGGACCATGGTTCCCGCTCTCCTTCATCGCAGGCGGCATCGTGACCGGGTTCAGCGCCTACACCTATGTGAAGATGTCGAACGCTTTTCCGTCCGCCGGCGGGATCGCAATGATCTTGCAGAAGGCCTACGGGCCGGGGGCGATCGCGGCGGCAGCGTCTCTGCTGATGGCGCTCTCGATGGTGATCAATGAGAGCCTTGTCGCGCGGACCTTCGGGACCTACGTCCTCAGACCGTTCGATCTGGGTGCGGATAGTATTCTTGTGCCCGCGCTCGCCGTTGGGCTGATCGTCTTTGCTTATCTGGTTAACATCTCGGGCAACCGCTCCGTCGGCCTGTTCTCGGTCGTTATGGCGTTTTTGAAGATCGGCGGCATTGCCGTCTTCGGCATTGCGGCGCTCGCGGCCAGCGGGTTCACCTTCGAGCCTGCGTCCGGATCGTCCGAGACCATCCCGATCGCTGGCTTCACGGCGTCGGTCGCCCTGTCGATCCTCGCGTTCAAGGGCTTCACCACGATTACCAACAGCGGCGCCGAGATCGTCGACCCGCATCGCAATGTCGGCCGCACGATCATCTTTTCCATCGCGATTTGCGTGGTGGTCTATCTGCTCGTCGCATTCGCGGTCGGCTCCAGCCTTTCGCTTGAAGACATCGTCGCCGCCAAGGACTATTCACTGGCCGAGGCGGCGGAGCCGGCGCTCGGTCCCTACGGCTTCTATTTCACCATCGCGCTTGCCGTTGTCGCCACCGCTTCGGGCCTGCTCGCAAGCGTCTTCGCCGTCTCGCGCATGCTGGCGATGCTGACCGACATGGAGATGATCCCGCACAGCCATTTTGGCATGTCCGGCCCGATCCGCGAGCATACGCTGGTCTACACGGTGGTGATCGCGTCGGTTCTGGCCGTGTTCTTCGATCTCAGCCGCATCGCGTCGCTTGGCGCGTTCTTCTACCTGGTGATGGATATCTTGATCCACTGGGGTGTCTTCCGCCGCCTGCGTCACGAGATCGGCGCAAGTGGTTGGGTGCTAATCGCGGCCATCGCGCTCGACGCGCTCGTGCTCGGCGTCTTCGGCGCCATGAAGCTGCAATCCGACCCGATCATCGTGGTCATCGCGGTTGGCGCCATCGCCGCTGTGTTCGCCTATGAGCGTGTCTTTCTGTCGCGCTGGACCGCGGAGGGAGAGCATAGCGGTCACTGACGACCGGCCTGGCCACCGCTCATCACCGGGCAATCGCGCCGTTTTCGAGTTGTCTCTCGTCATAGGCGAAGACGATCTCCGGATCCGGCTTGGCGGCGTGCTCGTCCTTGTCGGGGCAGTCGACCAGCGACATCAGATGACGGATGACATTGAGGCGGGCGCGTTTTTTGTCGTCCGCCCGAACCACATACCAGGGCGTGATCTCATTGTGGGTGCGCTCGAACATCTCGTTGCGGGCGGCGCTGTAATCGCCCCAATGCTTGATGGCGACCTTGTCGATCGGACTGATCTTCCACTGCTTTAGCGGATCGATGCGGCGGTCTTTGAGACGACGTTGCTGTTCCTCCTTTGAAATATCCAGATAATATTTAAACAGCTGGATCCCGGCATCCACGAGCATGTGTTCGAAGGGCAGCACCGAGCGCATGAATTCTTCATATTCCCCGTCGCTGCAATATCCCATGACACGCTCAACGCCGGCGCGATTGTACCAACTGCGGTTCATCAGGACCATTTCCTGGGTCGACGGCAGATGTGGCACGTAACGTTGGAAGTACCAGGTATGGCGGTCGCGGTCGGAGGGCTTGCCGAGCGCGACGACGCGGGTCTCGCGCGGGCTCAGATGCTGGGTGATCCGCTTGATGACGCCGTCCTTGCCCGCAGCATCGCGGCCCTCGAAGAGGATGAGGATCTGCAGATCGTTCTCAATCAGATGCCGCTGCAGCTTGACCAATTCGATCTGAAGCCGCCGGAGAGTCTTCTTGTAGCCCTCGGACTCGGGTTTATCGTTCTTGGCTTTCTTGCTCATCTCTCAAACTCCTTGAAATTTCGCTGTGTCGCGCCCTCAGGCTGTCTTGACGATGATGTCATGCAGGATATCGCCGGCATGCGCCAGATGATCAGCGGCGTTGGACAGGTGACGATAAATCTCACGCCGTTTCAGCGCCTCCATGACAAAGGACAACCCTTGGACGACCGCGGCGCATGCCGCCTGATCCATCGGCTCCAGCAATAGTTCGAGGTCTTCCCCCGGTTCCTTCCGACGCGCTGCGAGATCCCGCACGTAATGTTCCGGATCGAACAACTCGGCGATCGCCTGACGGTAGATCTTTTCGGCCTGGCGTTCGGTCTTTCGGACGGCGGCTGCGTCGCGCTCCGTGTCCAGCGGCTTCGTCTTCAACCTGGCGAAGCCGGCTTGCAGTGCTTTCGCACCCTGATGCAGGAGTCTTGCCATCTCAAGCATGTGCATGTCAGGCTCTACTCCAAGTATCTCCATCTCGCGCACCGTGGTCTTGGCGTAGTTGAGGCCTTCGTCAATGGCGGTACTCGCCCGGTAGATATCCTCGCGATCGAATGGCGTCGAGAAGGAGCGATTCAGCACGTCGATGTTTCTGGCCTTGAGCTTGTCGCCTTCGTGCTCAAGCCGGCGCACTTCCTTCGCCTTGGCTGTATCCCCCGTTTCCATGAAGGCGACAAACTCGTCCATTGCATGCACAACCAGATCGCATTGATCGTTCAGCAAGCCATAGAAATCCGGCATACGCGGAAACACTGCATTCAAGAGTCTTAAAAACCGCGAGGTGGGTTTATTCGTTGTCGTGTTTGGCCTGGTCATCACCGCATTTCCTTTGCTCGCTCTAGCCAATCACTTTGGAGAAGATCGTCCGGTTGTTGCCAAAGCATACAGAGGGTGAACTTCGTCAACGATCGGCGATCCGGATGTGATTGTCCTCTCTTGACTACGGGAGAGGCAGTCATGGAAATGTCCTTATAAATATTCATATGATATCATCCCCACGAAAATGCCGACGGACAGGGCGGAGAATCCGAAAAACGTGGGCCATCTCAGAGCTCTGTCACCCAAGATCAAAATAATTCCGAACTTGAAGATCAGGTTGGCGAAAAAGGCTAAAATCACTGCATAAGCCGCCACTTTCGGTGCAACGATTTGATCAGAAACGAGTTTAAGGTTTGATACCGTGATCGCATCCAGATCAGTCAGCCCCGATACGAAGGAAACCAGGAAAACGCCAGTATCGGCCAGCACGTCGTTCATGAATGCAGAGAGAAACAATACCACTGCGAAAAGGAGTGCGAAACTGGCGGCAGTGACGAGTTTGGTGGGGTTTCCAGTGTCCAGAGCTGGCAGAGGATTGCGCGACCTAATAACCCGACGATACGACCACAGCACGAATAGCGCACCGGCTGTGCCGCCACCCACCAGCCAGGGGATCATGAGCGGAAGCATCGTATATTCAATTACAGAGACCAAGATGCCAACACGGATGAATTGAACCAGGTGGGATAATAAAATTATCGTGGCGGCTATGTATGAAAATCCTTCTTGTTGCCTGCTGTGTTTTGCATAGACCAATGTTGTTGCCGTTGTTGACGCCATTCCCCCCAATAAACCGACGATCAGAATTCCAGACCTGTGGTCGAACAATCGCAGCGCAACATAGCCTAATAGACTGAGACCGCTGATCAGGACGACAAGCCAACCAATTTCATAGGGATTTATGACATCATAGGGGCCATAGGTCGCATTAGGTAAAATCGGTAATAAGATGAACGCAATTGCGGCAAACTGTAAAAATGAGATGATATCCTGCTTGGTCAATCTGTGTGGGACGTTACGCAGTTCCTTGCGGAAATAGAGCAGGGCGGTAATAAAGACGGCGAGCGCGGTGGCTAAAATCGGGTGACCTACCCACAGCATGTATCCGAGGCCGAAGGTGAGAACGCCTGCCAGAACCGTTGTAGTATGGGGGTCTTCAGATTTGGATTTGAACTGCGCGACCAGCAGGCTTATGGCCACCAGTCCGAGAATTACGAGCGCAATCTCGTTATCGGTGCTTTGTTTGCTGATATAGCCACCCAACGAACCTGCGAGCGCGATCAATGTGAACGTACGTAAGCCCGCTACTGCATTTCCATGTCGCTCCCGCTCAAGACCGATCAAAAAGCCGATGCCAATGCTTTGTGCAAAAAGCAGCAGATGAGAGAGCTCCAGACTCTGATCCATCATCCTGTTACCTCCAACGCAATCCGCGTAAGAAGGTAGAACCCGATCGACACGGCAGCGGCCCCCGGCATGGTGATGAGCCATGTGCCAGCGATATGCCGGGCTGTGTTCCAGCGCACTGCCTTTGGCCGTTCGGAGGCGCCGATGCCCATGATGGCGGTGCTGACTACCTGGGTGGTCGACACCGGCCCCCCGATCGCGGAGGCGGCCAGAATCACGCCGGCTGACGTCAGTTGGGCATCCAAAGCGTGGATGGGCCGAACCTTGTAGATGCCAAAGCCGAGCGTCCGCACGATCCGCCAGCCGCCCGCCAGCGTGCCCAGAGTGATCGCCGACGCACTTGCGAGGATGACCCACAAAGGCACATAGAATTCGGCACTGACCCCGCCGAGCACCAGCAGCATGGCGATGATGCCCATACCTTTCTGCGCGTCATTGGTGCCGTGGGAGAAGGCGAGTGCTGCGGTCGCCAGCCATTGGAACCAGCGAAGATACCGGTTGGCGGTGGGACGCGCACCGCGTAAAGCAAAGCTCATGATCCGATGGGTCACCCAGCCGAAGAGAAATCCAAGAACAGGCGAGATGAGGAGCGCGCCCAGAACCTTGGTGACGCCCGTCAGCTGGCCGGTCGCCGCAGCTGCGAAACCCCAGACAACATGGCTTGGCCCGGCGGCAACAACAACGGCGCCGACGAGGCCGCCGACGAGCGCCTGGGATGATGAGGCCGGCAGGCCGAACCACCAGGTAATCAGGTTCCATGAAATAGCGCCGGCAAGCCCGGCAAGGATGACCGTCAGCGAGGCGACAGACTCGAGATTGGTCACGTCGACGAAATTCCCGATCGTGTTGGCGACCGCCGTGCCGCCGAGGATGGGTCCGAGAAAGGTGAAGAACGAGACGAGGATGGCCGCCTGGATCGGCGTCGTGGCCCGCGATGCCACGATGGTCGCCAGCATGTTGGCCGCGTCCTGCAAGCCGTTGGTGTAGTCGAACACGAGGACGATAAGCACACCGGCGATCAGGAGGACCATGGCATAGGTCATCGGACGGCCAGTGGTTTCCAATGAGCGGAAGGCGCCGCAACCTGTCTTTTCCGGGGCTTCATGCGCCACGCCAGAACGGTTTGGCGCGCAGAAACGCCGCCATGTCTTTGATGAGGTAATCCTTGGCTGCGATCGCGGCGTGTCGATGCCAGCCAATGGCGATGCCGCCGGCATAAGCCCAGGCCGGGTTCGATAGTTCGTTGTCAGCGGCGCCGAGTTCCCGCAGGAGCCGGTCCGCAACAGCGACATCATTCAGATATCCAAGTCCACTTTGAAGGCCGACAAGATGCTTCCGGTAGGCTTTCACCTCCTTTTTTGGGTAGAGACCCTCGAAAAAATCCACCGCATAGCGCAATCTTTTTACGGCGAGGCGCAACTCATGAAGCGCGGTCTCGGATAGATTTGCGATATCTCGTCCTTGTCTTCGGACGTTCCGGTCCCGCTTCTGCAGCAGCTTCACGCAATGGTCGCCGATCGGATCGAGAAGGCGTGTCGTCCGTTCCGTGACCGGCTGATCGCGCCAAGCCTGGCTTGACAGCCAGGCGCTGAGGCGCAACAGGAACTCCGTGTATCGGTCCGTCCCTAAGGCCTCGCGAGCGCGCCGGCGGCTCTGCTGTCTTGCCTGCTCCACCGCCGCCATTAGGGCGTCGAAGCCTTGATCCCCGCCATAGAGCTGCGCCACGGGTGCTAGGAACTCATCAGCAAAGACATCCCATGCGCGCGCCGCCGACAGCTCAGTCATCAACCATTTCGCTTCGGCCGCGATCCAGCCATACTGATCCTTGGGAAGGGTGGATTTGAAAAGTCTCAAGGAAGCGCGCAGCCGCCTCAGGGCGATACGCATCTGATGAACACCTTCGGGGTCATCCGTTGCCAGAGTGACAGTTTCGTTCATTTGCAGATGATCAAGGCTGTGCTGAACAAGTTCGGTCAGAACTTGTTCGACGGTGTCGTCTTTCGTGAGGCTGAGCTTCACATATTTCTGTGGTTTGAGTTCGTCCTGCGTCAGAAGTGCGTAACCGCGCGAGGCCTTGCTCATGGCGGCAAGCCGGAACGGAACTGCCTGGCGAATCTCGGATGCCAGTTCAAATAGCCGTTCGGGGGCGCCGCTGTGCAGTTCCAGTTCGAATTCGCATATTGGTTCGGAGACGTCACCGGCGATGATCTCACCAATGTCGAGGTCGAGCGATGCCGTACTGCCGTCCTCGAATTTAAGGGATCGCGAGTTGCGTTGAAAGTCCGTGCGAAACACGGGTTGCAGGCGCGCCGTGCCGGCGCGCCGTATTAGCCGGCGAAGTTTTTTGTCTTCGATGACGGAGACTGCGGGGTCCTGGCTCGGGACCGGCCCTTCCCATTCCATCCGCACCGGAATGCCGCCCAGTCGTTTGTGGGTCTGTTTTACGCACTGCACGTAGGCGCGGCCGATCTTCCGCACACGAAGGGAGAGGCCTTGCTGACGCAGGTCATAATCCGGCGTGTCGTAATAGACCGTCACAAGCTTCCTCGACCGCGCCCGTCCGACGGCTCGCTTCCTGATGGCCGCAAGATCTTTGACCTTGTCGAGTTGCTCCGGGCGAATTGTCGCCTTCAGTTCTATCTCGCGGTTTGCCGACATGGTGCGTTTAAGCCTCTCACCTTGATCATGGGGAGCCTGTCATTATTCTGCGGCAGTCAAGGTTGAATCTTCTTGGCCGTGGCGCAAACCGGTCTGCGCGCGGTCTACCAGTGCAAGTGTTCTCCGGAGCCTGACAGCTTCTGCGCCACGCCCTTGTCCGCGCCGTTCGAGCTTCTTCAGTTTTTCTCTGAAAATCGGCGCATACATCGTAATGAGTTGACTGCTTCTGCAGTCGTGCCGGGTATTGGGCATGTGGCAATCTCCATGTCTTGGTCCGACGTATAGCTTTGCCGGATAATTCGTCGGCAGCAGGATTGCTGGTCCAGTCCGACTGAAGCTGCTCAGCTTCTGTTAAGAAAGACGATGCAGGTGGCGTTTCGTTACAGTTTTATGACAGCCATTGGCTGACTGGAGTGCCCTTGTGCTGAATGTTTCTGGTAATACGCGGGCGCTTAGAGTAGTAATCGCGATCAGGCTGGCCGACGATTGTTACGCTGCATTGGAGCCCTTTTTATCCTGCGTCTTCGGAGCCGCTAGGTAGTCTCGCGTGAGAGGCACCGCGTCTTGTCTCTTGGCGATCTGGATCTGGAACACGACGTGCCCGCCGTGCCGGAAGGCAAGCTCGCTCAAGATGAGATAGAACCGCCACATTCGGCAGAAGCGCTCGTCATAAATTACGCGAACCTTGTCCAGGTTTGTCTCGAACCGCTTGCGCCAGGCCTTCAGTGTCTCCGCGTAGTGCAGACGCAAAACCTCGACATCGGTGACATAGAAACCCGCACGTTCGATGACGGCGAGGACTTCCGACAGGGCTGGGCTGTAGCCGCCGGGAAAGATGTACTTGGCGATCCAGGGATTGGTGGCCCCAGGCCCGTCGGCCCGGCCGATCGTGTGCAGAAGCGCGACGCCGTCAGCCGCAAGGCGATTGTGCACCGTCGTGAAGAATTCGCGATAGTGGGGTACGCCGACATGCTCGAACATGCCGACCGATACGATGCGATCGAAAATTTCGTCGACTTCGCGATAGTCTTGCAGATAGAAGCGGGCGCGATCGTCGAGTCCTTCGGCCTGGGCGCGCTCGTCAGCGATTTTATGCTGCTCCTGCGAGAGCGTGACTCCGGTGACCTGGGCGCCATGCTCTCGGGCGAGGTAAAGCCCAAGCCCGCCCCATCCGCAGCCGATATCGAGGACACGGTGGCCGGGTTCCAGAAGAAGCTTGGCGGCGATGAGCGCCTGCTTGTCTCTCTGTGCGGTTTCCAGGCCGTCATCCGGATGCCGGAAATAAGCGCAGGAATACTGACGGTCGGCGTCCAGGAACAGGTCGTAAAGCGCGCCCGACAGGTCATAGTGATGCGCTACGTTACGTCGCGCCCGCTCGACCGGATTGAACTGCGCCAGCCCGCGACAGAGCCGCCGGAGACGCGCCAGCCAGCGATAGTGCCATACGTCGGGCTGATGAGCCAGATTGACCACGAGCAGTTCAATGAGACCGTAGATGTCGTCATCCTCGATGGTAAGTGTCCCATCCATATAGGCTTCGCCCAGCGCGAGATCGGGATTGAGGACAAGTTTCCGAAGCAGGGGCCACGTATGAAACCGGACGGTGACAGGTAAGGATGACGCTTCACCATATCGCACCGATCGCCCATCGGGGTATACAGCAACCAAGGCGCCCTGCCGGATCAGACGGGCGAGAAAAAGTGACAGAAATTTAGCCCACATTGTCTTTTCTCATCTTTGATACCATTAAGCCTTTACAAGGATTACTTCATCGCATTAATTAATGGGCCTGACCCTGGGGCGTCGACATGAACTCACCGGCGCTGCCCCGCCCCCCCTGCACGACTATCCTTAAGGACGACGGGGCTCTCTGTTCGTTACAATAGGCGGTTAACGGCGAGACAGGCGTCGTTCGCGCAAAGCTCGGTTGGAGGGCTGCGAAGGGAAAACGTTGAACTGACCATGTATTCGCACGGGAATGGATGTCGGGAGTGAACATGACTGACGATCAAGACAGCAAATCGCCGGGAGACGCCGTTCATGCGGTCATGGTCGAGGTTCACCAGGACATGCTTCGTTTCCTCACGCGCCGGCTCGGCAACGAGGACGAGGCCGCCGATGTCCTGCACGATTTCTATGTCAAGGTGCTGACGCGGATCGGCGACGTTCGCGAGACGGAAAAGCTTCGCGCCTGGATGCGCCGGGTGCTCGAGACGACCTTGATCGACTATTACCGCGCCCAGGGCAAAAGACGCCAATCCGAGAGCGAATTCCAATATCTGGAGTCAGTACGACTCACCGGCAAGGGCAAGGACGACCTCGATCTCATCATCTGCATGTGCCTTTACAAGCTCCTGCCGACCTTGAAGCCAGAATATGCGGACATCCTGTGGCGCGCCGACTTGATCGGCGAATCGCGCGAAAGCATCGCGGCAACACTCAATATCTCCGAGAGCAATTTGCGTGTGCGGTTACACCGGGCCCGCCAAGCCCTGCGGCAGCGGCTGGAGGAGGCCTGCCGGACGTGCCCGATCCATGGTTATCTGGATTGTGACTGCGATTATGGTTCACATATGCGCACCGGGATCGGGCAAGACGCGCCTAAACTGTAACGAAGGCTCCTTTGGACCGTCTATCTGATGACTGTCCAAAAGGAGCTGACCATGCCAGACACATCCAAATCCACCAATCCGGCGGTTCTGCGCTTCCGGGGTCTTGACCTCGAAGCCATGACGGCCCTGCAGATGCGCAATATCGACGCCGTCCGGCGCATGGCGAACCTGATGCTCGACAGCACCCAAGAGATTACCGAGCGCCAGGCCGCATTCCTCAAAGCCGGCGCCGACCAGATGAACGCCACTTTCGAGCGCGGCGAGGGCGCGTCGGATCCCAAGGCCATCTTCGAGCGGCAGACCGAGGCCTATCGCGATCTGTTCGGCGCGTTCGTCACCCATGTCGGCGAACTTGGCGAGATAACCTCCAAGTGCTGCGCCGGCCTGGCTCATGAGGCGACGGGGAAATTGACTGACCGTCCCACGCGTGAAAGCCGAACGGAACAGCCGGCGAAGATGGCTGGATGCTGCTGCGGTCCTAGCAAGGATGCGGCCGAGAATGAGGTTGACCTTCCTACGGCGGAAAACCGCACGGAACCGACAGCAAAACGCGCCGGCGCGGCCTCGAAGACCAGCTCGGCGAAAAAATAGCTGCAGGTGGGGTCCATGAACGCGCTGTTCTATTTCCTGATCTGGGCGGTGATCATCTTCCTGATGATGCGTTTTGGCTGCGGCGCCCACGTCATGGGACATGGCCACGGCAAGGCCAAACATGGCGGCGGCGGCCAAGAGGGGCGGGGAGAGGCCGAGGGTATGCGGTGGATCCCGCCGGCCAAGGACGTCGACCCCGTCTGCGGCAAGACCGTCAGTACCAACGGGGCCAAGCCGAGCGTCTATGAGGGCAGCGTCTACTATTTCTGTTCGCGGGAATGCCGCGAACGCTTCGAGGCCGCGCCCGAACAATATGTCGGCCCCCACGCCAAGGGGCCGCAGCCCCAACTGGAGAACAGCCATGTCTGATGCCACAGCGTCTTCGATGACCACACCTCGGTCCGGAACGCCCCTGCCAACTCAAGCCGCGCCAAGAGTTCCCATCATTGCATTCGGAATGAGCCTCGGCTTGTTTTTAGCGATCACGTTTGCGCTTTGCGTCGGCTTCGACCTCTTGTTTCCCGGCCAGGCAATGTACGAGAGCTGGCTCCGTCTGCTGCCCGGCTTCACATGGCTGAGCTGGCCGAGCTTCTTCCTCGGCCTTGCCGAAAGTTTCGCCTATGGCTGGTACGTCGCCCTGATCTTCGGGCCCCTCTACAACTTCTTCGCCGCGCGTAGCGGCCGCGCAGGCCGGCCATGACCACGACCGCAAGACAAAAGGCCCCCGCCCGCAAGAAACGACCGGCACCTGCACTCAAGGTCGTGAGCCCCGTGGATGCCAAGCGAGACATGGTCGTGGAAGCGCCGCCGGTGCCCAGACTCCCCGGTCAAGACTTCCTCGATTATCAAGTCGACTTCTGGCAGCGGTCGGTCCTGTTCTGGGACACCCTTAGGCAGCGGGCCGACAACATGCTCGCGCATGAGCGCGCCGGCCTGCCGCCGCTCTTGGACTTCAAATACGAGACGATCCTCGACGCGCGTCGCTTCGACCATCCGGCGAACTACGCTTTGTTGCGGATTACGGAGGTGGGCGAGGACTGCTGGGACGATTGCGTCGATCCGGACAAGCCGCCGGTCATGGTGCTCGATCCGCGCGCCGGGCACGGACCGGGCATCGGTGGCTTCAAGCACGACTCCGAAGTCGGCATGGCCCTGCATGAAGGGCACCCGGTCTATTTCGTGATGTTCTTCCCCGACCCCGCGCCGGGTCAGACGCTGGCCGACGTACTGCATGCGCTCCGGCGTTTCGTCGAAGAGCTTGTCCGGCGCCACCCGGGCAAGCCGCCGGTGCTCTACGGCAACTGCCAGGCGGGCTGGGCCGTGACCCTGCTGTCGGCCGACTGCGAGGGTCTCGTCGGCCCGGCGGTCCTGAACGGGTCGCCGCTGTCCTATTGGGCGGGTGAGGCCGGGGTCAATCCGATGCGGGTGAGCGGCGGCCTGCTGGGCGGCGCCTGGCTCGCGCATTTCACCGCGGATCTCGGTGACGGGCGCTTTGATGGCGCCTGGCTCGCCCAGAATTTCGAGAACCTGAAGCCCGAAAAAGCCATTTGGGAGAAATATGCCGGCCTGTTCAACAAGATCGATACGGAGCGCGACCGCTTCCTCGAATTCGAGCGCTGGTGGAACGGCTTCTACTTCCTGAGCCGCGAGGAGATCGTCGCGATCGTCGAGAACCTGTTCATCGGCAACAAGCTCGAAAAGGGCCTGATGCGCATTTGCGACGGCTGTATCGCCGACCTGCGGCGCATCCGGAACCCGCTGGTCGTCTTCGCCTCCTACGGCGATAACATCACGCCGCCGCATCAGGCCTTGGCGTGGATACCCGCGGTCTACGAGAACACGGACGATCTCAAAAAGGCCGGCCAGCGCATCGTCTATCTGACCAATCCGCATGTGGGCCATCTCGGCATCTTCGTCTCGGCCAAGGTCGCTCGCTTTGAGCACCGCGCGATTCTCGAGAGCCTGGAGGAGATCGAGGCCCTGACGCCGGGCCTTTACGAAATGAAGATCGACAATCCGAGCGGCGATCCCGACTGCCACAAGCCGCAATATTCCGTGAGCTTCGAGGATCGCCAGGTCGAGGATATCGAGTTTCCGCAACAGACCGAGGCGTTCGAGCGGGTGCGCGAAGCGTCGGAATTCAACGAGTCGTTTTACCGCACCTTCGTCAGCCCCTGGGTTCAGGCGGCGACCAACCCGTGGGTTGCCGAAGGGCTCAAATGGCTGCATCCCATGCGGACCAGCCGTTACCTGTTTTCCGGGGCCTTCAACCCATGGATGCAGGGTATCGCAACCCTGGCGGATGGTATTGCGAAGACGCGAAGCCCTCTTCCTGAGGATCACCCGCTCCTGAATAAGGAGCGGGAGCTTATCGCTCATGTCTCCGATGCGATAGAAGACGCTCGAAACGCGCGGGACGGCGCCTACGAGCAGGCATTCAAACTGCTTTATGGCGACACCCCCGAAGGGACAGCCGGGAAATGACCGATGGCGTTGACGGAACGATCCTGGTCATCAACAGCGGCTCCTCCAGCATCAAATTCGCGCTATTCGATTTGGCCGCAGACGAGCCCCGCCGGGTCTGGCAGGGAGCGCTGGACCGGATCGGCTTCGACGCCGGCCGCTTCGCCGCGACGGACGTCCGGGGGACGATTCTCATCGATGAGACCCTGGCAATACCCAACCACGTCGTCGCCCTCGACCTGCTGCTCGGCTGGGTCGAGGACCGGATGTCGCAAAAGGACCTCATCGCCGTCGGCCACCGGGTGGTCCATGGCGGAGAGGAGTGCGACTGCTCGCTCCTCGTCACGCCCGCGCTCGAAGTCCGCCTGAAACGACTGATCCCTCTCGCACCGCTCCACCTGCCGCACAACCTCGCCGGTATCGTGGCGGTTCGCCTGCGCCGCCCCGACCTTCCCCAGGTCGCCTCCTTCGACACCGCCTTTCACCACGGCTTGCCCCGCGTGGCGCGCTTGACCGGCCTGCCCCGCCGTTTCGAGGAGGATGGCGTCCGCCGCTACGGATTTCACGGCCTGTCCTATGAATACGTTATCGACGAGGTGCGTCGGCGGGACGACGACGCGGCTACAGATGGGCGGATCATCGTTGCCCATCTCGGCAATGGCGCCTCCATGGCGGCGATCAAGGACGGGCGCAGCGTCGAGACCACGATGGGCTTTTCGACGCTCGCCGGCCTGCCCATGGGGACGCGTCCCGGCGATCTCGACCCCGGGGTGTTGCTGCATCTCCTGATCGAGAAGCAGATGCCCGCCGAGGCGTTGCAGGATCTGCTCTACGACGCCTCGGGATTGCTCGGGATCTCCGGATTGAGCCGCAACATGGCCGACCTCTTGGCTCGGCGGGTCGCGCCGGAAGCGGCCGAGGCGATCGAGTTCTTCTGCCACCACGCCCGCCGGCATCTGGCTGGCCTGACGGCCGCGCTCGGGGGCCTCGACCGGCTCGTCTTCACCGGCGGGATCGGCGCCAATTCGCCCGAGATCCGTGCTCGCATTTGCGACGGTCTCGGCTATCTCGGCCTTGCACTCGATGCGGGCCGCAATGCCGGTCATGAGCGTGTCGTTTCATCGGACGGCAGCCCCGTGCTTATCGAGGCCTTTAAGACGGACGAGGAACTGGTCATCGCGCGGCATGCGCGGGACCTGCTGGGCGCATCGTCAACAGTCGAAAAGACGCATGCTCATGGTTAATCAAGCCGAGACCCTCAAGGATTTGGTAGAGGCGGCGCAAGCGCACGCGCCGATCCGCGTGGCCGTCGTCGCCGCCGATCAAGGACTTGTCCTCGAGACGGTGCGGGAAGCCGCCTCGCTTGGCCTGATCGAGCCCCGCCTTATCGGCGATCCCGACGGGATCCTCGCTTGCGCCAAGGACGCCCATGTGGAGATCGACCGGGCGGCGATCGTCAACGCGAAGAGCGACGCCGAAGCGGCGCGGGCGGGCGTCGATCTCGTTCGGACCGGAGACGCCGACGCGGTCATGAAAGGCAACATCCACACCGATGCCTTCATGCGGGCACTTCTCGACAAGGACCGCGGATTGCGGGTCCCGGGCCAGCGGGTCAGCCACGTGTTCATGGTCGATATCCCGACCTACCCCAAGCTCCTCGCGATCACGGACGCGGCCATCAACATCACGCCTGATCTCACCGCCAAGGCGCAGATTCTTCAGAACGCCATCGAGGTCTTGGGACTGCTGGGCGTGGAGACGCCCAAGGCCGCTATCCTGTCGGCGGTCGAGACCGTCAACCCGGCCATTACATCGACCCTGGACGCCGCCTGTCTGACCCTGATGGCCAAGCGGGGACAGATCGCCGGCGCCATCGTCGATGGGCCCATGGCCTTCGACAACGCGATCTCGGCCGACGCCGCGCGAGAAAAAGGCATCATCTCGGGGGTCGCCGGCGATGTCGATATCCTGTTGGTGCCCGATCTCGTCTCCGGCAACATTCTGGCCAAGAACCTCGAGTATCTGGCCGGCGCCACGGCCGCGGGTATCGTCTTGGGTCTGTCGGTGCCAGCTGTGCTCAGTTCGCGCGCGGACCCCCCGGCCGCACGCCTCGCCGCGCTAGCGCTCACTGTCCTAATGCATCAACCCCGGGCGCAAAGGAGGGAAACAACGGAGCCGGAATCGGCCATCCATTGCGCACCCCAGCCCGAAGACGCTTGCTGTCCGATCGGAGCCTGAACCATGCTGCAGGTGCCAGACGATAAGCGAAAGGGACTCGACAGTACGTCGCCTTGTCCCGATGACGAGGCGAGGTCCCGGCCGTCTCTGGATCAACCCCTACACGCGGCGCTCGGGCGGCTCACTGCCGGGATTTCGCCGGTGGCGCTTGCTCAGGCCTATACGGATTGGGCCCAGCATCTCCTGCTATCGCCCGACAAGCAGATAGAACTGGTCGGGAAGGCGGCGAGCAAGTGGGCGCGCTATCTGGAATACTGTCCGCGGGCTTGCTCGGATCCTCATTGTGAGGTCTGTATCGAGCCCCTGCCGCAGGACAAGCGCTTTGCCGGCGATCCGTGGCAGACATGGCCATACAATGCGTTCTATCAGGGCTTCCTCCTGACCCAGCAATGGTGGCACAACGCCACGACCGGCGTCCCCGGAGTCTCCAAGCATCATGAGGAGGTTGTCTCCTTCGTCGCCCGGCAACTCCTCGACATGGTCTCTCCGGCGAATTTTCCGGCGACCAACCCCGAGGTCCTGAAGGCGACTCTCGACAGCGCCGGCCAGAACCTGGTTCATGGGGCCGCCAATTTTATCGAAGACTGGCAACGCGCCGTCAGGGGCGAGCGGCCGGCCGGCGCGGAGGATTTCGAGGTCGGCCGGAACCTTGCGGTGACGCCCGGCAAGGTGATCTTCCGCAACGAATTGATCGAGCTGATCCAATACGCGCCGGCGACGGACAAAGTTCATCCCGAGCCGGTCCTGATCGTGCCGGCCTGGATCATGAAATACTACATCCTCGACCTCAGCCCCGAGAACTCGCTGGTGAAGTACCTGGTCGAGAAGGGCCACACGGTCTTCATGATCTCCTGGAAGAACCCGGCGGCGGAGGACCGCGACCTCGGTCTGGAAGACTACCGCAGGCTCGGAGTCATGGCCGCGCTCGACGCGGTCTCCGTGATCATCCCGGAGCAGCGGATCCACGGCGCTGGCTACTGCCTCGGCGGCACACTCCTGTCGATCGCCGCGGCGGCCATGGCCCGCGACGGCGACGAACGGCTGGCGACTCTGACCCTGTTCGCCGCGCAGACCGATTTCACGGAAGCCGGCGAGCTGATGCTGTTCATCGATGAGGCCCAGGTCAGTTTCCTCGAGGACATTATGGCGGAGCAGGGCTACCTCGATACCAAGCAGATGGCCGGCGCCTTCCAACTGTTGCGCTCCAACGACCTGATCTGGTCGGCCATGGTGCAGAACTATCTCTTGGGCGAGCGCCGTCCGCTGTTCGACTTGATGGCGTGGAACGCAGATGCGACGCGCATGCCGGCCAGGATGCACTCGGAGTATCTCCGGCAGCTGTTCCTCGACAACGATCTGGCGGACGAGCGCTACTGCATCGACGGCCGCCCGGTTTCGCTGCGTGACATCCGTATCCCGATCTTCGCCGTCAGCACCCTCTCCGACCACGTCGCCCCCTGGCGGTCAGTCTATAAGATCCACGCCCAAACTAATGCCGATGTCACCTTCGTGCTGTCCAACGGCGGCCACAATGCCGGCATCGTCAGCCCGCCCGGCAACGCCAAACGCTATCACCAAATCGCCACGCACGACGACCTCGCCGCTTATCTAGATCCGGACAGCTGGCAGACGCAGGCGGTCCACCATGACGGCTCTTGGTGGCCCTGCTGGCAGGGCTGGCTCGCCGAACATTCGGGCGAGCCCATCAAGCCGCTCCGGCTGGGCGCACCACGCAAGGGCTATCGGCCCCTAGGCGACGCGCCCGGCGCCTATGTGCGCGAACCGTGAACATTGGCATACAAATGATCGGGGTCCGGAACGACCCGTAGTCGCGATGGGTGAGGGAGTGAGCGATGGCTTGGCTGGCAGAGAACTGGGTTTGGGTCCTGATCGGAATCGCGTTCGTCGCGATGCATCTTTTCGGGCACGGCGGCCATGGCGGTCACGGAGGTCACAGTGGGGGCGGTGAATCGAGCCGGCGCCCGAGAAATGAAAACGAGACGGATCGGTCCGGGCAGCACCGGCACTGACGGATCGTTTGACCGGCTCCGATCGCCGGCGCGCCGTCGGATGATGCCGGACAGGATTCTCATGTGCGCCGGATCAGAGGAAGCGGAACAAGTCGGCGAGATGAAGGATGAAGATTATGCTGAACACGAAGCTGGTCACATGGGCGTTGGGGATCTGGACAAGCATCACATTCGTGGTTTGCGTGATCTACGGTCTTGTGACACCGCAGAGCCTTCATATGAGCGCATTTCTTGAGCAGGTCCTGCCGGCCTTCAAATGGCTGACGTGGTGGGGTTTCCTGCTTGGTCTGACCGAAAGCTTCCTTTACGGCGCCTACGCCGGGCTTGTGTTCTGCCCGGTTTACAACTGGCTGCATCGGCGCTGGGGCGCGACATGAAAAACAATACAAGGATCGATTTATGAAAACGACGGTCATTGAGGTCGCGGGGCTGGTCTCCGTGCTTAGCGCCCGGGGCGTTGAAAAACGGCTCGCCCGGCTTCCCGGCGTGCACAAGGCCGAGGTGAACTACGTCGCAGGCAGCGCCACCGTCGTTTACGACGAAAAGCGCACAGACCTAAAGGCGATCAAGGCGAAGGTGGGCGAGTGCGGCTATCACTGCGGCGGCGAACTCGTGCCGAAGCATGTCTGCGAGCCCGAGGATCCGCCGGCTGAGAGCGTCGCCGTTGCGATGCCGGCGCATGAGCACCATGCGAAGGCGGACAAGGTGAAGGCGGAAGCCGGAAAAGCGCCCGCCGTGGACCATGCGGCGCATGAGATGGGCCATGGCGGCGGCATGAGCATGGAAGCCATGGTGCGCGACATGCGCAACCGCTTCTGGATCGCGCTGGTTTTCAGCATACCGATTTTCGTCTACTCGCCGATGGGCGGGCTGTTCACGCCGCCTGCGCCGCCGTTCGGGCTGCGCTTGGACATCTGGCTCTTCTTCCTGGCGAGCGCCGCCGTGCTCTATCCGAGTTGGCCGTTCTTCGTCGCCGCCTGGCGGGCGCTGCGCAACGGCGTCCTCAACATGGCGGTGCTGGTCGTCCTGTCGGTGGGCACCGGATACATCTTCAGTGTCGGCGCCACCTTCTTTTTTCCCGGCGTTCAGTTCTACGAAGCGGTCGCCGTGCTCTTGGTTTTTATTCTGCTCGGCCATTGGCTGGAGATGCGCGCCCGAGCGGGGGCTTCCGACGCCATCCGCTCGCTGATGGATCTCGCACCGCCCATGGCCATTGTACTGCGCGACGGCCGCGAAATCGAGGTCCCCACCGCGGAAGTACTTAAAGACGATACGGTCGTGATCCGGCCCGGCAACAAGATCCCCGTCGACGGTGAAATCCTCGAGGGCGAGTCGCAGGTGGACGAATCCATGCTCACCGGCGAGTCCATGCCGGTGGCGAAGAAGCCCGGCGATAGCGTCATCGGTGCGACGATCAACAAGAGCGGCAGCTTTAAGTACCGCGCCACCAAGGTGGGCGCCGACACGGCGCTCGCCCAGATCGTCAAGCTCGTGCAGGAGGCGCAGAACTCCAAAGCGCCGGCACAGCTGCTTGCCGACCGGGCTTCGCAATGGCTGGTGCTGATCGCGGTCGTCATTGGCCTTGCGACCTTCGCCACCTGGTTCTGGTGGGTCGGCGAGCCCTTGCTGTTCGCCTTGACGCTGACGATCACGGTCTTCGTGATTGCCTGCCCGGACGCCTTGGGGTTGGCGACGCCGATGGCGGTGATGGTGGGTACGGGCCTCGGTGCCATGAACGGGATCCTGTTCAAGAACGCCGGCGCCCTGGAGGATGCGACCAAGCTCGATGTCATCGTCTTCGACAAGACCGGGACGTTGACGATGGGCGAACCGGACGTGGTCGAGGTTGTCGTGTCGTCCGACATGACAGAAGACAAGGTCTTGGCCTTGGCGGCGACCGTCGAGCAAGGCTCCGACCATCCGTTGGCGCAGGCGATTTTGAAGCGCGCGGGCGACATGCAGAAGGCGCAATTGACCGGCTTCGAGAACATCGAAGGCAAGGGTGCGCGGGCGGAAATCGATGGGCAGGAGGTGTTGCTCGGCAACCGCCGGCTGATGGACGAACGCAAGGTCGCGATGGACGCGCTTGAACCCGAGGCGAAGCGGTTGCAAGGCGCCGGTCAGACGGTGGTTCATATCGCGCGTTCCGGACAACTGGTCGGTCTGATCGCCATCGCTGATGCGCCCCGGCCGACCGCTGCCCCGATGGTGGCGAAGCTGCGCGAACGCGGCGTCGAGGTGGCGATGCTCACCGGCGACAATCAGGCGACGGCCGACCGGATCGCGGCGGGCCTTGGCATCACGACGGTCCTGGCCGACGTGCTGCCGGGCCAGAAGGCGGACAAGGTGAAGGAGCTGCAAGATCAGGGCAAGCGGGTCGGCATGGTCGGCGACGGTGTCAACGACGCACCCGCCCTGACTCAGGCTGACGTGGGGTTCGCCATCGGGGCGGGCACGGACGTCGCGATCGAGAGCGCCGATGTGGTGTTAATGAAAAGCGACCCCTACGACGTCGTGGGCGCAATCGAGTTGTCGCGCGCGACGCTGCGCAAGATGCACCAGAACCTTTTTTGGGCTGTGGCCTACAACGTCGTCGCGTTTCCCGCGGCAGCCGGCGTTTTCTATCCCTTTGTCATCAGTCCTGAGGTCGCGGCCCTTGCCATGTCGGGGAGTTCGGCCCTGGTGGCGGTGAACGCCATGCTGCTGAAACGAACGCGGCTGGAGGGCATTCATGCCGCGCCCCGCAAAGCCTGAAGTTGAAGCATGGCGCCCTTACTTGTCACCGGACGAACTGGTGACCGTCGTCGGCGCCGGCGTGGCGGGGCTCGCTTGCGCCATCCTGCTGGCCCGAGCCGGTCAGTCGGTCATCGTGCGGGAATGGCACAACACGGTCGGAAGCCGATTCCATGGGGATTTTCAGGGCCTGGAGAACTGGAGCGACGACCGGGACATCCTCGACGAGCTGCGCGTCGCTGGCATTGAGACAAGCTTCGAGGCTCATCCCGTCCGCGAAGGCACTGCCTTCGACGCTTGGGGTCAAGCCTATCCGATATGCGGCGAGCGACCCCTTTACTATCTCGTCCGTCGCGGCGGCGAAGGCAGCCTGGAGCTCGCCCTGCTCAAGCAGGCCATCGGCGCTGGCGCCGAGGTGCGGTTCGGCGACCGCGTCGCAGATCCGGTCGGGTCGACCATTCTCGCGGTCGGGCCAAGGACTGCCGACGCCATCGCTGCCGGCTATGTCTTCGAGACCGATCGGCCGAACGGCAACTGGATCGCCTTCAATGATCGGCTCGCGCCGCTCGGCTACGCCTATCTCCTGATCCACGCCGGCCGCGGCACGGTGGCGAGCTGCATGTTCACCGGCTTCAAGCGGCAGGCGGAACATGTCGAACGCACGGTGGCCTTCTTCCGCGAGAAGGCAGGGCTTGAAATGTGCGATCCCAAGCCGTTCGGCGGTTTCGCCAACTTTCGTCTGCCGCGCACCGCTCTGCAGGGAGGGCATCCCGTGGTCGGAGAGCAGGCCGGGTTCCAGGACGCGCTCGCCGGCTTCGGCATGCGCTATGCTCTGCGCTCGGGCATTCTCGCGGCTCGTAGCCTGCTCGAGGGAACTGACTACACGCGGCTCTGGCGTCAAGAGCTTCTGCCGCTGCTCAGAACGGGCGTCAGCAACCGGTTCATCTTTAACAACGCGGGCGCGCGCGGGCGGCGCTGGGCGCTGCGCGGGATGAGCCGCTCCAATACGGCGGCGAAGCTGCGACGCCTTTATCGGCCGTCGGTCCTGACCCGTCTCGTCTACCCGCTTGCAGTTTGGCGCTACCGGGCGCCGCTCGGCGATCCGAGTTGCGATCATGTGGCCTGCGCCTGTGTCTGGTGCCGCCACGGCGTAGGCCATGCCGCGCCAAGCGACGTTTAGCTCGCTCTGCCGGAGAAGGAGTAATAGTACTTATGGAAGTCATCGATCTTAAGGGCCGGAAAGGCCTTGTGGTCGGCATAGCCAACGAGCACAGCCTTGCCTGGTCGGCGGCCCAGCATTTCCGGAACGCAGGGGCCGATCTGGCCATGACCTATCTGAACGACAAGGCCAAGCCGTTCGTCGAACCGCTCGCCCGCGAGGCCGGAGCATCGCTGTTCCTGCCTTGTGACGTTGCCGAGCCGGGTCAGTTGGAGGCTGTGTTCGAAGCGATAGATAAGGAATGGGGCCGGTTGGATTTCCTGCTGCATGCGATCGCCTGGGCCCGCAAGGAGGACCTGCACGGACGGCTGACCGATTGCTCGGCTGAAGGCTTCGCCGAGTCCATGCTGATCTCCTGCCACTCTTTCATCCGCATGGCGAAGCTCGCCGAGCCGCTCATGGACAAGGGCGGCAGCCTGATGACCTTAAGCTATTACGGCGCCGAGAAAGTGGTCGACCACTACAATGTGATGGGTCCGGTCAAGGCCGCACTCGAGGCCTCGGTCCGCTACCTGGCTCATGAACTCGGGCGCCGCTCGATCCGGGTTAACGCGATCTCCGCGGGCGCGGTTGCAACCCGTGCCGCGTCCGGCATCGAACATTTCGACGAACTGTTGAATGAGACCGTCCGCAAGGCGCCGCTGCGGCGTACTGTGGACGCCTGCGAAGTGGGGCGCGCCGCCCTCATGCTGGCGAGCGACTATACGACCGCCATCACCGGAGAAACCCTCTATGTCGATGCGGGCTTTCACATCGAGGGGATGGTGTTTCACTAGTGGCGGATTTCGAACCCGACAAGGAAGTGACCGTCACAGATCCGGTATGCGGAATGCATCTGGCGCTGGAGAAGGCCGTGGCTCAGGCGGAGCATGAGGGGTGGGCCTATTTCTTCTGCTCGAATGCCTGTCACGAGCTCTTTCAGGCAGCGCCGGAGCGATATTCTTCGAGTCGGCGCCAAGTCCCGCCGGCACAGGTCGACAAAGAACCTTAGCCGCGCCAGCCCGCTGTTGACCGGAACGGCTGAATTTCGGGCAATAGCTCGCCTTGGAACAATGTCTGGTTGCGGGCGTTCTTATTTTCATTAGACTGGAGGCGTAAAGACGTTCTCTGTTTTTTACTCGGGGGTAATACTGTGAATAGAGCGTGCCGGAATCTTGTAATTCTCTTGCAGGTTCTTGCGCTCGTGATTTCTCCACAATTGGCGAGCGTCGCGCGGGCCGACGCGCCGGAACTAAAACCTATGATGATCGGCGCTTCACCCCATCATCACAATGGGGCCGCTCGCCGCGACGCTTTCGATCATGATCGCGCTGAGGTTGAGGACTCCATGAGCCGGACTTCCACAGTTCCCACGGGCTCGCCAGGCGATGTCCCGATTACATGTGATCCCTGCTGTACCGTGGGCATAGGCCACTGCGTTGCCCTCATATTTGCACTGCCAAGGATCCCGGAACCAGAGTGGATCCGCGCATTTAATGTGACACGAGTCGACTCTTTGAGCTCGCGTCAAATCGCCCCACTAGGTCACCCACCCAAAATTCGCGGCTGATCGACGCGCTCTGACGTCCCGTCACTGGCTCTCGTCATGTACGGCTGAGTAAAGCTGCTTGCGCATGAGCCTGCCGTCCCGGCGGTAGCCCGTCAAACGCTGAACTCCAAGTGGTTTCGCAATGCTGATCCGCAGAGCCTCGGCTCGCGGAGCAGGGCTTGTTGGCCAAGTCCGCCAGCGGCGCGTTGCCGGACCATGTGCAACTAAGAAATCAAGGTTGCCGCCATGCGGATATCGAACGCCCCGCAGGCAAGCAACCCGAGATCAGGAAGATCGAAATGTCGACGCACTTGAAGAACGGGCCCGTCAAGCAACGGCTTGCCCAGTCGTCGTTGGCCGGGCATGGACGCCAACAGGATATCGAACCGCTCGATCCGAAACTTACGGCGATACTCACGGCGAGCCGCACGCAGTTTCTACGTTATCTCCAACATCGCCTCGGCGACCGGGACGAGGCCGAAGACGTGCTCCAGGACTTCCATATGAGGGTCCTTGCCAAAGCCAGCCAGATCAGGGACACGGGCTCTACCATGGCTTGGCTGCGTGCAGTGCTCAAATCGGTGCTTGCCGATCACTTCCGTCGCGCGGCAGCGGAAAGAAACGCTCGCCAACTGATGGTAGCCGACTGGTTGGCGACAAACACTGAACAGGAGATGATTCCGACCGAGGAAGAAGGTTTCGATCGCATTGCATGCAACTGCTTTTACAAGCTGCTGCCCACGTTGAAGCGGGAATATGCGGATGCTCTCATGCGGATCGACCTGGCGCAGGAGCCGCGCGAGGACGTCGCCCGCTCCCTTGGCATTACGGCGGGCAATATGAGAGTCCGGTTGCACCGTGCGCGTCGTGCCTTGAAGGAAACACTCAAACGCTCATGCTGGCGGTGCCGGGCGCACGATTGCTTCGGGCAATGTGGGCCGCCGGGTGGGCCAGAACGAGGGAATACACGCTCGACTTGCGAACTGTAACGAGGCCGCGATAAGCCCGTCGCCTATGAGGAGAAGACGGTGATAGCGCCGCTTTCCTTGTCGTATAGAGGCCGGGTGGATTTGCCACTACAGCGGATAGTGTTTCGGGACAGATTCCCGGGATGATCCGAGAGGCTGGCTTCAGGAACATCGCCGGGTTGCCAACCCTGCCCCGGAAGACCGCCGCGCTGTAACGCTTCGGGTTCCGATCCGTCTATTAGGATAAGTCAGTTGCTGAACTGCGACTGAAGTAGAGGTGCATGCCGTCACGAGCGAGCGATGGAGATTTACATGATGGCAAGACTAAAGGCGGCCCTGTTCGTATTCCCGAGCGCCTTCGTATCGCTGCCGGCCCTGGCGCAGGCGCCGGCTGATCGGCCGGGTTACTGGCATCCGGACTGGGGATGGGGTCATATGATTTTTGGTTCGCTCATGATGATCTTGTTCTGGGGCGGCATAATCCTGCTGATTATCCTTGCGGTCCGCTGGATAGGCGGCGGGCCCTCCGGTGAACACGCGTCTCCGGCCGCGCGCAAGACGCCGGTCGACATCCTTCAGGAGCGCTTCGCCAGAGGTGAAATCGACAAGGACGAGTTCGAGGAGCGCAAACGGCTTCTGTCGGATTGAACGCGACAATAGCGGGACATCAGCGGATGGCGCGCCGGACCGGCTACGGGACAAGACAACAGTTGAGGAATAGACAATGGAGAAAGTGGTTGAGTTCCCGGATCGCAGTGACAGCTCGGTCGCGGACAGACCGTCCCGCGGTGGCGCGCATATCGACCTTTCGGTAGGCGGCATGACGTGCCGTCATTGTCCGCCGATGGTCGAGAAGGCGCTTGAGGGGATCGATGGTGTCAAAGCGGCGCAGGTGAACCTCTCCTCCGGAACTGCGGCCATCGACTACGACCCCGGTCAAGCCTCAGTCGGCGACCTGGCAAAAGCGATCCGATCCGCCGGCTACAGCGCGGGCACCGCCAAGACGCGTCTCCTGATCAAGAACATGCATTGTTCTTCTTGCGTGACACGCATCGAACTCGCCCTGCGGATGACGCCCGGTGTGGTCTCGGCTCGGGCCAATCTCGGTCCCAACGCGGTCGATGTCGAGTACCAGCCGGAGGTCGTCGATTTCGCCGCGATCCGCAGGGCGATCGAGTCCGCCGGCCACAAGATCGCCGAACCCAAGCCCGCCGAGATCAAAGCCGCCATCGAGGAAGATGCCGATCCGGAAGAAGCGGCGCGCAATCAGGAATACCGTACCCTGATGCGCAAGTTCTGGTTCGCCGCGATCGTTTCGGTCCCGGTGATGGGGCTGAGCTATCCGGACCTGATCCCTGGCCTTCGTGACTGGATGCCGATGGGCAGCGAGACGCGGCGCATCGTCTGGGCGCTGTTGGGCGTGCTGACACTGCCGGTGCTTGTCTGGTCTGGCTCGCAGTTCTTCTCGGGCATGTGGGACGGCCTCAAGCACCGGTCCGCCAACATGCACACGCTGATTGCCATCGGCGTCTCGGCGGCCTTCGTCTACTCGGTTGTTGCAGTGGCCTATCCGGCGATGTTTCCGACGGTTGCGTTGGCGGAAGTGTTTTGGGACGTGACTTCAGTGGTGATTGCCCTTGTCGTGCTGGGGCTAGCGCTGGAGTTGAAAGCAAAGGGGCGAACCTCGGAAGCGATCAAAAAGCTGATGAGCCTGCAGGCGAAGACCGCGCGGGTTCTTCGGGACGGCAAAGAGATTGACCTGCCCGTAGAAGAAGTCGTGGTGGATGACATCGTGATCGTGCGGCCGGGTGAGAAGATCCCGGTCGATGGTGAACTGTCCGAAGGGTCGAGCGCGGTCGACGAGTCGATGATCACCGGCGAGTCGATCCCAATCGAGAAGCAGGTCGGCGACGAAGTCATCGGCGGCACGCTGAACAAGACCGGCAGCTTTCAGTTCCGCGCCACCAAGGTTGGCAAGGACACCGCGCTTGCCAGCATCATCCGTATGGTGAAAGACGCACAAGGTTCGAAGGCGCCGATCCAGCGCGTTGTGGACCTGGTCTCGGGCTATTTCGTGCCGACGGTGATGATCCTTGGCATTCTTGCCTTCGTGGCGTGGTATCTGGTGGGTCCGGAGCCCAGAATCATCTATGCGACCATCGTTCTCGTCACGACACTGATCATCGCCTGCCCCTGCGCGCTCGGCCTCGCGACGCCCACCTCGCTGACTGTCGGTATCGGCAAGGGGGCCGAGAACGGCATCCTGATCCGCTCCGGCGATGCGCTCCAAACGTCCGAGAAGCTGGATTCTCTTATCCTCGACAAGACCGGCACCATCACCCGCGGCGAACCGGCACTCACCGACGTGGTTACGGCCGAAGGTTCTGATGAGACGGAGGTCTTGCGTTTAGCCGCGTCCCTGGAGCGCGGCTCCGAACATCCGCTCGGTGAGGCGATCGTCAAAGGCGCGGAGGATCGCGGCATCGATCTGACGAGTGCCGAAGGTTTTGCCGCTATTCCCGGTCACGGTGTGAGTGGCGGTATCGACGGCAAGAATGTGTTGCTCGGTAACGCCAAGCTGATGCGTGATCGCGGCATCGAGATCGATGCCCTGACAGCTGACTGGGAGCGGCTGGCAACCGAGGGCAAGACGCCGATGTATGTCGCGGTCGACGGCGCCGCAGCCGGTCTGGTGGCCGTAGCAGACACCGTCAAGTCGGACTCAAAGGAAGCCATCGATCTCTTGAAAAAGATGGGCATCGAGGTGGTCATGCTCACCGGCGACAACCAGCGCACCGCTGACGCTATCGCGCGCGAGGTGGATGTTGACCGGGTTCTGGCGGAAGTTCTGCCCGACGATAAGGCCCATGAGGTGCAAAAGCTCCAGCTCGAGGGCAAGCGGGTCGGCATGGTGGGTGACGGCATCAACGACGCCCCGGCGCTTGCTCAGGCGGATGTTGGTTTCGCCATTGGCACCGGCACCGACGTGGCGATCGAGGCAAGCGATGTCACCCTAATTAAGGGCAGCCTCATAGGTGTGGTCACGGCCATCGAGATCAGCCGGGCGACGATGAAAAACGTTCGCCAGAATCTCGTCGGCGCTTTCGGTTACAACACCGCCGGAATCCCGGTAGCTATGGGCGTGCTGTACCCGTTCTTTGGGCTGCTGCTGTCGCCCCTGATTGCGGCTGCAGCGATGGCGTTCAGCTCGGTGACCGTCGTCACAAACGCCAACCGCTTGCGCTTTTTCGAACCGAGGAGGGCCGTCAAATGACGCCGGATCGCTGGATCGTTCTTATTGGCGGGCTCGTGCTCGTTGCCTTCATCGTTTGGTTCTTCTGGCTGAAGCGCGCCAAGGGCGTGCGAGCGGCGGAGACCTCCGGCGGGCACCAGGAAGTCATGGTGCTGGTCAAAGGCGGCTACACGCCCGACACCATCATCGTCCGGCACGGCAAGCCGGTGCGCCTTAACTTCCGGCGCGAGGAAACCGCATCCTGCTCGGAGAAGGTCATCTTCGCCGATTTCAATAAGAGCGCCGACCTGCCGACCGGCGAGACGGTGCGCGTCGAGTTCGTTCCCGATACGCCCGGAGAGTACGAGTTCGCCTGCGCAATGGGCATGTTCCGCGGCAAGCTGGTTGTTGAATAGGGAATGGCATGATCATCGGCAGCGCCATGGAAGCCTTGGTCACTTGGACCATCGTCGGTCTCGAACTGGCGGCGCTCGCGGTCATTGCAGGCGGATTTGCGTGGAGCGCCGGGAAAACGTTTGTCGTTTACATCCGTGACAGAACGGAACAGCGCTACCCTTCATTTCGGCGGGAGCTGGGCCGCAGCACGCTGATCGCGCTCGAGCTTTTGGTGGCTGCCGACATATTGCGTTCGCTCGTGCTTGAGCCATCGCTATCGAACATCGCGGTTCTCGGCGCCCTTGTCGCCATCCGCACCTTTCTCAGCTTCTCCATCGACGTGGAACTGGACGGCTGCTGGCCTTGGGAGCGGGCGAAAGCTCGTCCACAAGGGGCGGCGGAGCAGGGGACACTATGAGTAACCGATCGACGCAATCCCATCCACGGTTCTGGCGTTCGCGCGCCGGTATCGTCCTTCTCGTTTTTCTGGGGATCGCTGGCTTCCTTCTGCTCTATGAGCATCGCGCCCATGTGTTCACGGGAAGCGGCATACTCATCGGCCTGCTCGTCTTTTGTATCGGCATGCATCTCTTCATGCACGGTGGGCACGGCGGCCATGGCGGTGGTCATGGTCACGACGCACCGACAAATCCGGACGAGGACTAACCATGGAAACAAGCTCCTACGGTCTATGGCTTCTGGTCGTCATTAACTCCGCGATTTTCATTCTGTTTGCGTTCAGCTTCTTCAAGCCGAAGACCGGCAGGGACTGGCGGTCCTTCGGCGCTTTCAGCGCTTTCCTCGTCGCGCTCTTCACCGAGATGTACGGCTTCCCGCTCACCATCTATTTCCTGTCCGGCTGGTTGCAGACCAATTACCCCGACATCGACTGGCTTGCCCACGATTCCGGCCATCTTTTGGAAATGCTGTTCGGCTGGAAGGGGAATCCGCATTTCGGGCCGTTTCACCTACTGAGTTTTGTCTTCATCGGCGGCGGGTTCATTCTGCTCTCGGCCGCTTGGCGCGTCCTCTATCAAGCGCAGCGGTCCGGAGCGCTGGCGGAGACCGGCCCCTATGCCCGCATTCGCCATCCGCAATATGTCGGCTTCGTCCTGATCCTGATCGGTTTCCTATTCCAATGGCCGACCATCCTCACCCTCGCAATGTTTCCGGTGCTGCTCGTCATGTACTGGCGCCTTGCTCTACGGGAGGAGCGGGAGGTTGAAGCCGAGATGGGTGACGCCTATCGACGCTACGCTGCGCGGGTGCCCCGCTTCGTGCCGCGCCTGCAAGGCATCTTGGGCAAGTCGGCCGCCGAACAGGACCGGCCATGAGGCGAACCTGTTGTAAGCAGTAATGCAAGGGCGGCGACACGGAAAGGATCGATAGGAGTGACGTCTGCGACAGTTGATAGCCCATCTTCGGGTTCCGATTCTTTGGAGATCAAACGGCGCGATTTTCTCTACGTTACGGCCGGCGCCATGGCGACGGTCGGCACAGCGGCTGCCCTGTGGCCGTTTATCGACAGCATGAATCCGTCGGCGGACGTTCTTGCCCTGTCATCGACCGAGCTCGACCTCGCTCCCATCCAAACAGGACAGCGCATCACCGTGGTGTGGCGGGGCCAACCGGTGTTCATCGTCCGCCGCACCGCCGATGAGATCGCACGCGCCAGGGCCGATGACGGCAACCCGGACTTGATTGATCCGATGGCGGATGCCGCGCGTGTGCAGCGGCCGGAATGGCTGATCGTCGTGGGTGTCTGCACACATCTCGGCTGCGTGCCACTCGGACAGAAATCGAGTGATCCTCACGGCAAATACGGGGGATGGTTCTGCCCCTGCCACGGGTCCGTTTATGACACGTCAGGCCGCGTCCGGCGGGGACCGGCGCCGCGCAACCTCGACGTCCCGCCCTATACGTTCCTGGACGACTTGCGCGTCCGGATCGGATGAGACGGGGACCGGACACTCCGCGGATGGTTGCGGCGGAATTTTCCAAATTCCTGTACGGCGAAAGGGAGACAGAACCCCTCGAGCAAGTCCAGCAACACAGAGGACTTGGCGCCAATTGCAGGGCGAGGTTGGTAAGCCGGATCGCTTCCCACGCGGCATGCCAGCGTCGCGGCTTTAGCACCGCTAAGTGCCAAGATACTCCATCGACTCACAATGATCGGAGTTCCCAACAACCAGAAGGGCGGAATTAAGAATAGCATGGCCAACCGGGTCAACAGGAAAGGAAACTTAGCGCTCCTCGATCCGGGGGCTTCTTGCCTGCTGTTCATCGATTTTGACGAAACGTCGCCGGGCATAACGCTCGAAGCGCCAGTCGTGAGCACCACCCACCAAGAGGTTTTGAGCAAAGCGGTCGAGCTTTCCATTCCCGCCTTTGTTTCTTTTATGGCCAGTAAAGAGCATGAACACTCGAGCTCTCCGCTGGATCTCCTCATACCGAAAGAAGCCCGATTGCAGCGATCAGTCATCAATCCATGGAAGGATGACCGTCTCTGCCAAACGATCTCCGAACAGCGGCGACATTGCCTAATTCTCGCGGGTGGGTGGCCGGAGGGCTCTTTGGCTCAAGCCGCCCTCGGCGCATTGGGAGAGGCATACGACGTCTATGTTCTATTCGATTTATGCAATGGACTTCTCGACTTGCAAAACTCTCCGGTTGCAGCCCGATTGATGCAGGCCGGTGTCGTTCCTCTGACAGCGCGTCAGCTCATCCTTGAATGGACCGACGCAGCGGGGATTACTTAAAAGTCACTATCTAAACCCTCTCAGCCACGAAGTTAAATTACTGACCGCGACCTTAAGGAATGCGGCTTACCCAAAGGGCCCACTGTCGCATCATCTCACCCGCCTAGTCGCCAGACATCATTCATCTGAGCCCCGACTCCGCGCGGTCGTCGCTCATCCAGGACATGATCCCTCAGCCCTGCGCAAGATTTTTGGCCGGTGAGGGCGCCGCGAGCCTGCTTGTCGCTGCTCCCTGCGCGGAGGGTGAGCGCGGCAAGTCGTGCGATTTCCGTACGCGCGATATCCAACAGCTCACGGCTTTGTTTGCGATCCTGCAAGTCAGCAAGCTCATCAAGGACGGTATTCCGCGCTGCGCCGTCGGATGCGTCATCAAGAGAGGTCGCATAGATGCGCGTCTGCGCGGCTTCGCGGTTTACGGCATCCGCGACGGCCGCAGGCAGAGCCAACGGATTTGGAACCGCTCCGCCAGATAGTCGCGCAATGGCCTGACTCTGCACGCGTCGTGCGAAAGCAATATATCGCAACACCTGCTTGGCAAGGGCAAAGTTGCTGACCTTCAAGCTTTGGTACGCAGTAGATACCTTGCTGATATGAATGCCTAAAGCTCGAAATTTCTGTTCTGCTTCTCGGAATACCCGCTCCGCCTCGGCGGCCTTGGTTTCAGTGTCTTTCTTGATGAATTCCTCAAAGCTGAGCATTCGTGCGGATGTGAGTTCGTCAATTTTCTGGTGACACAGCACACAGGTTTCACCTGATGACGGCGGGAAATCGGCGCCGTCGCTTTGCGCAACTTCCGAATATGCTCTGGCGGATTCCCAGAGCGTCCGCCAAGCGGTTGCGCCAACACCTTCCAAATCTAACCCCGAAAACGCATCGTGCGCTGCCGCGTTTGCGGCAGCCCGTGCTTCATCGGCGTTCTTCTTTGTGGCGTGAAGTGCCTTAGTGGCTTCGTCATTAACTGCCTGTTCGATCCGCTTCAAATATGCCTCAAGCTGGTCAAGCCGAGTCGCATAGTCGCGTTGTGCTCTTGCCGCCACGACCGGGTCCTGAGCGAGATCGGCTTGCAGCTTCGTTAACCGAGATTCGTCAGCGTCCGAGAAAGGGCTCTTGGGCGTAATGGCATCAATATTGGTATTGTGTCGCAACGCGGATAGGGTTTTGCCAAGCGCTGACCGGCTCGACCAGATCGGGTTTGTGAAGGCCGAGTTGCGTTGCTGCTCCAACGTTTCCTTTTCTGAGGTCAGCCGCGCTTTGATTTCCTGACAGACGCCGGCGAGATCATCTGGAATATCGAGACCAAAGGGACGAAACCATACTTCGTTCTTCTTTTGAACGTGTACCAAAGCCGCGTCGCGGTCAAAGACTGTTATAGCCGAAAGCATTTCGGCAGACTCGCTGCCATTTTCCCCATGGAATAATTTCGGCCGCTCCGTCGGTGCGGAAAATGTTCAAATCGGCCTTTGCAGTTCCCGAAGGGGGAGCGCTGTATACGTCCGGCATAATTTCGCCGGCATGGCGCGAACGGCATGCATTTTTGAGAATTCGTGTGTAGCCGGATTTGCCTGTGCCGTTAGACCCGTACACGATTGTCAGTCCGTTCTGCTCAAACTCAAGGGTCTGTCCGGCGGCAAGCTGATTAACGCCGGCGACATTTGCGATACTGCCGAGGGAAATCGATTCACCGGCCCCCGGATCGACAGGCAGGTGATTCTTTGAAAGAGGCTGTGCTGCCAGAGCGACCGATTGATCGCCGTGTTCTTTTTTGCAGAGCGCTAATATCTCATTGAGCGCTTGTTGATCTGGATAACCATTCAGGACAATGCGGCGCAAAGTATCCCGTTGCCAAAGCGGCCGGTTTTGTGACCAGGTCAGAATTCTGTTTGGCACAGTATCTTCGCGCTCATCTGCAGATTTGTTTTGGCTGGTCAACACTATTGAGCTGGTTGATATCATTTGTGTATACCGTCGGTGTCATTCACCCTCAGTTCGATCCTTTCGCAATGCGCCAGCAACGTCTCGAATGGTTCGGCTTCGTCCAGAAATAATCCATCATCCACCATTCGGCGATAGTCTTCCGCGAGAAGTCGTCTTGCTTCTCCTTCTGGCGTAAGGCGCAATCCTCCAGTGACCGCTGCCATATAATCGATGAGTTCCCCATCAGAGGTCTTTTCCGGAAAGAATACGGCCTTATGACGGGCAACGGCGTGGGCAATATCGGCATCAGCGAAGGCCTGCGCCGCATACCCCAATTCGTCCAGGCGCGTGATGTCATACCAGTGCCGGGCAAAGCGCTCAGCCCCGCGAAAGCGTCCCTGAAGACAGAAGACATGAATGGCCGTGGCTTTTTCCCAGAAGGTGCGTTCGGCCTTCATGACCTGCGGCGTGGCGTGGGGAAATTCAAGCTGCGGCAGGTGCGTTGCCGCATCGCAAGCGACGGGGCGCGTTTCCCAAGGTTCGCCCGTTGCGCGTGCGCCGAACTCCAGCAGGACGGCGGGGCGCACATAACCGGTCCCTGACGTCAGCGGTTCATAATCAATGATGATCTTATCATCCTCGGCGCGGGCATGAGCTGTGAGACTGTCTGAGGTGAGGGCGCGTTCAATGGCGGGGAGGGCGTCCGTTGCAATCCAGGTGTTTAACCGGCTCCGAATTTCCTTTGACCATTTCTTTTCCTGACTACGGTTCGGGGGCAGGGCTTCGGCGTTGTCTGACACGAGATCGGGCGCGATGGCGCGAATGTCGTAGGTGAGATCGACATCTTCCGAGAAGCGATGAATGGCTTGATAGGCTTTGGAAAGCGATGTGCCGCCCTTGAAGACCAGATGCGGCCCGAAGGAAGTGGCAAAGACCGTTTCCAGCGCCCAGACCACCCAGACATCTTTTTCGAGAAGGTGCGTCGGGCGACCGCAAGCGTTGCTGGCCACCCGTAGCGCGTCACGGCGATCACCATCGGAGAGTTTGAGGAAGTGTTCAGCCATGCGCCACCAATCGGCTGATCTGCTCTGCCATCCATGAGGGCAGGCGAGAACGTGCGCTCACGATCTCGCCTACCGTATTTGCTGACAGGTGGCCCCGCAGGTTTTGCAAAGCCTCGTCGGTGTGGCCACGCCCGAGCCAAGCAAGGGCGCGAATGACGTTGCCCGCCTCTCGCCCGGCCATGGTCAACTGCCAGCTTGGTACATGACGGAATTCAATCATCTGGCTGCCAAGTTTGATCTGTCGGCTGGGGCCTGAAGTCACGTAGATCAGGCGGACGGGTACTTGCGTTGTCAGCCCCAGCGCATTCGCCGCAGCCGCGCCGTGCGGTGCGATTGTTTCGCCTTTGACCTCAGCAATTGCCTGCACGACACGTTCGATAGCGGGGGGCAACGTGCCGAAACGAGTTTCAACGGGATGCACATAAAGGCCGCGTCCGGCGCGTAAAAGCTGCCCGCGCTGGACAAGCCGGGAAAGGCACTGATCCACCGCCGCGCGTGAGCCAAAATGCAAAAGCTCCTTTGCGGAAACCGGTGTGCCTTCAGGCAGACCAGCCGCATGCTCCAGTATCTTTTCCGTCAATTTTTGCATAGCGCACCTCTTTGTCAGAACTATACAGGAGTTTCTGACATAATTCAAGAGACATGAAAATTCACTCCCCTGCGCCCGTCGCCACGGAGGCGATGAAGTCCGAGACCTTTCCGGCGGCAGCTTTGATGGGGTCATTGGCGAGATGGGCATAGCGGGCGGTGGTCTGGATCTGGGTGTGTCCAAGCAGTTTGCCGATCATCGGCAGACCCTCGCCCAGCGCCAGCGCGCCCGAGGCGTAGGAATGGCGCAGATCGTGGATGCGCAGATCGGGCAACCCGGCCCGGGCCCGGATGCGCCGCCAGGGGTGTTGCAGGTCGGTCAGGCGGGCACCTTCGAGCTTGCCGGTGATCACCCAGGGATTGCCTTCGATCCGCTCGATCTCCTTGAGTATCTTCGCGACCGCGTCGCCAAAATGCACGATCTTCGCGCCAGTCTTGGAATCGGGAAGCCGGAACTCGCGGGCGCGCATGTCCACGTAGTCCCATTTCAGCGTCATGATCTCGCCCAAGCGGCAGCCGGTGAGCATTAGCAGGCGGATGGCGTTGATCGCCGATCTGGTTTCCGAGCCATCGATTTCAATTTCATTCAGGGTTTTACCCAGCGCTGCATACTCTTCTGGCGACAGGAAGCGCTCGCGCTTCTGCTCGGGAAACTTCTTCACATGCAGACAGGGGTTGGAATGGTCGGGGCGCAAACCCCAGACCTCGGCAAGGTTGAACATTTTTGACAGAACGCCCAGCGTCCGGTTGGCTTGATAGGGGACATCGCGCATATTGTGATGCAGTTCGGCGATGTCCTTGCGCTCGATGTCGCTGGCTTTTCGTGTGCCGATCTTCGGGTTGATGAACAACTCTACCGAGCGGCGGTATTCATACTGCGTCGAGGCTTTGCAGCGCACCGCCACATAGTCCTTGAGAAAGCGTTCGCCCAGATCCTTCATGGTCGGCGATTTGCGGGTCTGGTCCATCTCCTTTACCGGGTCGTTGCCTGCCTTGGCCTCGGAGATGATCTGATGCGCTTTCACCCGCGCCTTTTCCGGTGTCGTCGGACCATGCGGGCCGATGGTGACCTTGCGCAGCCGTCCTTTCACACGGGTGGTGGCGATGTAGACCTTGCGACCGCTTGGCCAGACGCGCAGGCCAAAGCCGCGCAACTCGTCATCCCAATAGGTCACGTCTTTGGTTTCCGGTTCGACCTGATCCACGAAGCGCTTTGTCAGTTTCGGCATAGGTAACATCCCCCACGGCAACAGGCTTAAACTTTCAGTCTCTGGATGCTTCCTGATGCGATCCTGAATCCAACCTGATAGTTTTGAAAAGGTAACATATAGGTAACAGATGAGAGCAAATTTAAGGTAATGTGAGGGTGGATGAATGGCAAGAGGCAACTTGAAAAATAAAGCAAATACAGTATATTAAGGTACGTTGAGCGTAGCGGGGCGTGAGTGAGGATATTGTCATTATTGTGACTCATAACCTGAAGGTCGTAGGTTCAAATCCTACCCCCGCAACCACTTTTGTTATAACTCGCTGGAAATCGAGATATAACAATGACTTACAAGAAATTCAGCCCCGCACGGCGTGCCCGTGACGGGGCTTTTTCTATGAAAAGCCATCGGAAAGCCATCGAAAATGGGGGTGGGTGTGACCTGAGCGCGCGGTGTTGTGGAGGGATATTTGGGTATTCGACGGACATGCTATTCAAGGGCAAAAGGGGATATTCGCTCAATGACAGATCGGTGATCGGCAAGCCTGCAGAAGAGAACATGCTTACCACGCTCCTGAAGAAGATTGCCTAGCAGTATTGACAATCCGGGGGGTGATATTTGATCGATATCGACGAAGTACGGAACGCGCACATAAAGATGTATGGCTTGTCAAAAGCCGATGAAGCATACACCTTTTACCACGACGAAACGAATAACATCAAAAAGCTTCGCCTTGATGCGCAAGGCATGAACGTTGCAGAGCCTGCCATCTTCGTGCTGGGCGGCGTCGTTCACGAGGGTGCGCCACGCCCCCGCGATATTCAGCCATTGCGTGATGCGATGCGCATCCAAAAAAGCGCAGATGAAATCAAACTCAAGCATGTGGCCAAAGGTAATTTTCTGGACTTGCTCAGGTCCGACAAGCTGACCACCTTCCTGAAGTGGCTCTCTGATAACGGCCTGGTGATCCATTATCACGCGCTCGACCCGATTTACTGGTCGCTTGTCGATATCATGGACTCGATCCTCGGCATGCTTGGCGAGACCTATCCGATGCAGGTGAGGAACCTGCTGAAGGCTGATCTGGCGACGCTGCTGCGTGCCAATCTACCCGCCACGGCAACAATATTCTTCCGCTACAATTATCCCGACCTGGCACCCGAAAGCCGAAAGCCATTCCTTGACGAGTTGCTCGCGATGATGGAGCGCAGCGATGGCGTCTTGCCCGAGTTTAACGCGATGATGCTCAAGGGCATGCTACAGGCAGGGCGTAATCTTCCCAGTCTCGATTTCATCGAGGGATACTCGCCTCATGTTTTAATCGAAAACTTTGCTGTCTTCTATCTGACACGCATCGCCGTCTTCAAATATTCCAGCCATGTTCTTGATATGGAGGATTCCATTCGCGATGAGATAGAAGCGATGAAGCCTTCATGCAATGGCTTGCCAGTAACCCACTACAGGTTCGCCGACTCCAAATCGGAGCACGGTATACAGATTTCCGATGTCGTGGTTGGCCTCGTCGGCAAGATGCATACCTATTTGTCTCAGACGCCGCGTGCTGAAGTCGCCGCTGTGAGAGCTTCCCTGAGCGGCAAAAGCCTGAAGAATGCAGAGCTTATGCGGGATTTGATCGACGCCTCGCATGAGGCCAATATTGCATTCCTGACCTCGGAAACCTCCAAAAACTCAGCCGCTGAACGGAAATTTTCCTTTAAGGACAAGGCTTTCCGATGTCCCAGGCTGCGTGCAACCACTGGCGCTCAGTGCGAGCCCCCGCAACAAAATTATTGCGCGTTATCAAGCGCTTACGCGCAGCCCTTCCACGGGCGTCTGTGTTTCCGACGCCCGTGGAAGCACTGTGGAAGCAAGAGGGGCCGAAGACCTTCATACCGCTTCGCGAACCTATGACCCCGCCCGCGCAGCGCCGTTACATTTCCTGCGGAAAGGCGCGAGCGAGCGCGAGCGCTTGGGCTTGTATGTCGCTGCGTTCCACGTCTTTGGTCAACCGGCCCTCCTTTTCCTCGAAGCCGGCCTCTTTTAGGATAGCGATTAGCTCGTCCTTCGGCTCATCGGGCTCTTTCAGACAGAGCTCATAGCTATCTGGAGCCTCACTGATGTACAGGTAGAACTTGGCAACGTCACCGTCGAAGTCTCGCATGAAATAAATACCAGGTTTCTCATCTGTCGACGTTGCCTCGTAATAACTTGTCGAAAATCCGTAAGGCTTCATGTCAGACGCGAGGCTGTCGTAAAGGCAGTAGGTAAACAGTTCCGCATGTCGTCCGTTCATCTGCGTCTTTCTGAGAAGGTGGATGCCTCCATCGTCTGAAAAGCGCATCATTCTGTAAGTGCCGTAGTCGTAGACCGACGGCGTTGCGAGGATTGCCTCACGCCACGGATCGATTTCCGATGCAGACTCGATGATGCCGCCAAGATCAGCGGCATATGAGCTTGGGTCCTCAAGTTGATCCCAGAGGGCCTTTAGAACCTGGCTTGGCCGACCACCCGCAGCTGCATTGCGAAGGAGTCTCTTCCACCCCCAAGCCTCGTCGTATGACGTGGTCAGCAACGATCGATTTCTGTTGACATTCGGCAGGAAATCCCCGACCGCGAGAAGTGCGCGCTCCCAGAGCCGGCCAGATCCCTCCGGGTGTTTTACAAGGTCGTCGAACATCTGTGAGGCGCATGCGAGATAATGTTCGAACGGTTCCACTATTTCGTTTGCGATAGCTGTATCGAGACGCTCAAGCTCGGCATCTACCTCACCAAACTTCAAGCCACAGCAGCGTAGCAAGAACCCAATCTGCCCTCGAAAATAGGCATGCCGCTCTGCCCGATCGAGCCGTTCCGGCCAGCCGCCGCCGAAACCGATGAGATGAGCTTTGATCCGCTCCTCTGCGACCTGCTCACGGGAGAAACCTCTCACGTCGCCGTCCGAACTCGCAAGATGGTTGAGGATATCGTTCATCCACGGCGTGAGGTCCCGGAGACCAGCAAAGCTCCGACGCAGGTCTTCGGGGCGATTGTAATCGGTGTTGGTCGCGAGGTTGGAGACAACCCGCATCCATGCATCGAAAGCAGTGGAATCAATCTCTCCGGGCGAATGGACGAGGAACTGGGTATAACCGGCAAGCTGAGCAAGCTGTTGGAAGGTAAGGCTGGTCGGCTTGGTGAGTATGTCCTGAAAAAGAGCCTGTTCATCGAGATGCCGCGTGTCGGGAAGATAGCAGCGGAACGTTTCGGGCCCCGCGCTCCAACGCTCCAGGAGCGTGATCAGCGCCAGGACCATTTCCTGATCCAGCCAGCCCCCGTCGTGAAACCACGTATAGCTGCTAGCTCGCGCCATGGAGCGAAGGTTGGCCAGATCAGCCGAGGTCGCAGCAGCTTCGGGATCCCTCGTCACCATGATCACTGTCCGCAGCAGGTTCATCATGGCTTCGTCGAATGTGGCAGTTTTCTTATCACGGAACGGCCAGAAAAAATCGGACCAGCGCGTATCAATCCGATGAGAGAAGAAGTCTGCAAGTGGCGTCCCGTTGCAGAGAACCGGCGGAGCGCCCTTGAACTGGTTTTCCAGATGCCTCTCGAAACGTGCCTTGAATGTCTCGAATGGAGTTAGCGGTTTCCCACGCGCGTTCATCTTGATGTACAAATCATCCGAGAGGTCAAACTGCTCAAGATCAAGAAGTTGGAATGTAATTGCGGGAGCCGTTTCGTCGATCAATCGGGCATAAAGGCCTGAGGTTTTCTGGAAGACCTCGTGCATCCGGTCCAACATTGATAATGCAGCACGAATCGTTGGATCGAACCGCCAGCTGCGAAAGTACCAAGGCTGGTCAGTTATCATCCCTACAATATCTTGGCACTCCCCGGCTGAGATATCCGGCACATAGTTAGCAAAGGCGTTGATGAAATCCCGACTACCGGGACGCACTTCGTAGCTGAAGCGGGACCGTCCCGATGTGGCGATCCGTGTGCGGAGATCTTCGCTGCAGCCGTCGACCCAAGCGAGATACCAGTGCAGCAGAAACAACGTGGTGAGCCGCTGTTGGCCGTCGAGCGGCTGGAAAGAGCCGTTTACGACGCTCCCGTAGACGAAGTCGAGATCTAGGGGCAGTGTTGGGTCTTCTTTAGGCAGGCACAGCGCGTCGTGAAGGGATTTGAGGAAATCGTCTCGGACGATGTGCTGGTCCGCCCGCCCTTGCGCGTAGTCTCGCTGGATGACAGGGATCTCGACACGGCCGTGACGCTCGATCAGCTTGCCGAAGGTGGTTCGCGAAGTCATCGGCTTGCTCCTCCTTGCTCAAGGAAGAATCGCGTCAGTGTTTGACTGATCGCATCTAGGTAGTCCTGTCCGTCCTGTTCGGTCCAAAACATGACGTTGCCAACCGTGCGGCTGTAGCATTTCAGGAAGACGTTACGAGTGCAAAGAGGTACGAAAATCCCGGACCTGTCGTTTTTCAGCAAAACGCTACGCTTTACCGCAAAGACCGCATTTCGATAGCCGCGGTTGGTCCGCGAATCCAGCAGTGTCAGGTTTGCGAGGTCGTGGTCAGGGCCGTCCGTGGCCTCGTTGAAGAATGATAGAATTTTGCCGTCGATTTCCTCGAAGCTCGCCTGGCCCCCTGGCTCAGAATCTGCGTCGAGGTAGGCTGCAATACTTTCAGCAAGCGCTTGCTCGTCTTCTTCCTTGGCAGTGTGCAGGAACATCCAGCAGTGGCGCAGCCATTCGTCCTGCTCTCCGGGGCGTGAAGGCCGCTCGTCGCTCACTGAGCGTATGTGCTCGATATCCCAAGACTCTCGCTTGAAACTATCGAACTGGAACCGGATGTTTGATCGCGGATCCTCAAGCAGCGAAGCCAGATTGAACAACAGGAGCAGGCTCCGCACCTTGGGTGCATTTGCGTAGTCAACCGTACGGCAGAGATTGGTGATCTCTTCCTCAAGTTCATCCGAGGAAGCGGCCGAAAAATCACTTCCGAGCACCATGCCATAAACCCGATTGCGAAGACCTTGGGAAAAATCGTGTTTACTCGATGCTTGACTATCAACGAGCAGTTCGGCAATCGTAGAAAGCCCGCCACCGGTCTGATTGAGCACAAAACCAAGAACGTGGAAGAGATATCGGTCCTCATACCATTCCTCGAGCGCCATGAAGATATCCTTTACCTTTCGCCATTCGATCTCGGCACTGAGTTCTGCGCTCAAACGATCTGAAAAATGGAAAAATACCGCGTAGTCTTCCCCGTTTATCGCGTAGCCTTCCATCCTCGCAGCGAGCCGGAAGACAAGACCGATCCGGTTTGCGTCGTCGAGGTCGGTGTTTTGCAGGAAGTACCAGACTGAATTATCCTGCAGCCGTTTTTCGATCTGGTCCCATTCGTAAGCAATTCGTAACGAAAGATTGCCGGTGGCATCGTCCTGGGCCGCGCGGCGCAGGAACAAGGCACGGACCAGTTCAGCCTCTGTGAGCGGTATCTTGCCTATGTTCAGTCGGGTGAAAGCTGCGACCGGGTCGTCATTGGGCGCCAGCTCGTACCAGATGACCTTCACGTTCCGACCGGCTTCATCATCGTTGAGCAAATGCTGCAGCAGCTTAAGCGCATGCATCGGGTCGCGGCTGGCAAGCCATTCCTCAATCGCTCGCCAGGCCTGGCAGATGTGGTAGAAATCTACGTTCTCGTTGGATCGGTCGAGATCAATCTCATCAAGAAAGGCACGGTCGCGAGTCTCGTAGTCGATGGAAAAGCGTTGTTTGCCGAGCAGTGTGAGGATTTCATTGCGGTGGGACAGCAGGATAAAGATGGTTGTCAACCGCTGCTGCCCATCCACGACCTCGTATCCCCCGTCCTCCAGTTTCCGAACAACTAATGGCTGCAGGCAGTAAAAGGAGGTTCGGCGGCTCTCCTCGCTGGCTTGGATAAAGTCCCAGATGTCATCAAGGAGTTGGGTGACCTGTAACCGGTCCCAGCGGTATCCGCGCTGATACGCGGGGACCCAGTACCGCGCAGGGGAGCCGTCTTCATCAACGAGCAGCCTATTGACTGATCTCAGCTCGATCGCTGCACTCTCAGATGGCATCCATTCCTCCTTGTCCTTTTTGCTGTCTGTCAACCAGAGCGAACGACAGGGGCGGTCTGAACCACTTACGCCATCTCAAAGCATGTGTACGACATGCCGTGAGCCCAGGTTTCATCCAGCTGGAAGCAGAGTCCTTTGATCATTTGAGCCTGAGCGGCTCGGTGATGCAACCGGACGGGGCGTGGAGCCCCAATAGTGCTCAGACGCGCCGTCCCGTTGCGTCGCGGTGGCGTTGAGTTTACCGCAATCCGTGAGCGCCACACGCGCAAAGGCCAGTTCATCAAACGGTTGCAGGGGCTGTGACGCGCGCGGGGTATGACGGGGTAGCAGGGGGTGCCGGATGAGATGTTGGCGCAGTTGAGCGTATTTGGTGGCATGCCCCCGCAACCAACTTTAACGAACTCGCCGCAGCCTCAAAAGCTGCGGCGTTTTTGTTTGTGCCGAGGCTGAGTAGAGTGTGTGACGTGTGACGTGGTTCCCGGGAATGTATCCAGCCTAAAGTAGA